>WPCI01080746.1_pt1 | contig 143270 bp, 140 predicted proteins | sample 5399871 | NCBI WGS metagenome assembly WPCI01 (sample SAMN12869469, study PRJNA574797) | sludge metagenome | isolation source: wastewater treatment of pH7 | place: China:Beijing | collected 2019-05-20
CAATACTCCTGACAGGTTTATCGGAAACGGGAGATCCCGAACCGGACCTGCTTTGACTAATTCAGGAGAGAAACATGAAAAACATGCAAAAGGGCTTCACCCTTATCGAGCTGATGATCGTTGTGGCGATTATCGGTATTCTGGCTGCCATTGCGCTGCCTGCCTACCAGGATTACACCACCCGTGCCAAGGTGTCTGAAATCCTGCTGTCCATGTCCCAATGCCGTACCTCTGTAACCGAAGTGTTCCAGTCAGGTGCTTCTCTGCCATCCAGCGCTGACGACCCAAATTGGGGTTGCACTACAGGTACTTCGGCAGCAACTCAGTATGTACAAGCATTGAACGTTACAGCGAACACGGGCGTTATCAGAGCGCAAGCTGCTTCAGCTGGAGTTGGCAGCGGCGCTGATAACATGTTTGTAAGTATGGAACCACTCAAAGAAGACGGAACTGCTGCTGGCCGTGGGGATAATATTGCTCGCTGGCGCTGTGGTGCTGCAGGTGCAAACTTGACTACCATGCCAGTCAAGTTCCTGCCAGCAAGCTGCCGTGGCAACTAACAACTGTTAGTTCCCAGGAATCAACACCCGCTTCGGCGGGTGTTGTCATATCCATGAAGATATTTCTATTTTTTGCCTGTGCTGCCTTGTTGGCCAGCTTTGTACTGCCCAACCACTACGTGCCATGGGTATCCTTTTATCATGAATCAGCCGCGTTTCTGGCCGGGCTGTTGCTGATTGCCGCTTTGCTGCTGCCTGTACGCCCAAGGGCACAACTACAGGTCCCGGCTTCCTATCTGCTACTGGTGTTGCTGGCATGTGTACCGTTTGCCCAATATGCCGGCGGGCTCTTGTATTTTCCGGGTGATGCGCTGGTGAGTGCCACCTATGTCCTGTTTTTTCTGGCCATGCTGATTGTCGGCTATAACCTGGCGCAAGGCCGGCAGGCACAACCGCAGCTATTGCAGGGGCTGGCCGCTGTACTGATTGTTGCCGGCGTCATTTCCGCATGGCTGGCGCTATACCAGTGGCTGATGCAGCCCGGTACCCTGTGGGTTGCCGACTTGCGGCCGGGCGGGCGGCCCTATGCCAACCTTGCCCAGCCCAATCACCTGGCTGCCCTGTTGGCCCTGGCACTGGCGGGCGTGTTGTTTCTGTATGAAAAACACCTGCTGCATCGTGTCAGTACTGGTTTGTTGGCGGTTCTCTTTCTGTTTGTCATTGCCCTGAGCCAGTCGCGTGCCCCCTGGCTGATGGCGGTGTTTTTCGTTGTGCTGTGGTGGTGGAAAAATACGCATAACACAAGACGGCTCGGCTCTGGCATGGCGGTGAGCTGGGTAGCCCTGTATGCAGGCTTTGTCTGGCTGGTGCCGGAGCTGTCCGAATGGCTGGACCTGGAAAAACTGACCTCGTTGGCCGAGCGAGCACAGGCCCATAGCCGCTGGCCGCTGTATAGCCAGTTTGTACATGCCATTGCAAATGGCCCCTTGTGGGGGTACGGCTGGCAACAGGCCAGCATGGCCCAGTTGGCTGCGGTTCCCTTTTTTGCCGACCTGCCCCGTTTTGAATACACCGAATATACGCATAATGTTTTTCTCGACCTGCTGGTCTGGAACGGGCCGGTGCTGGGTGCGGTAATCATTCTGCTTGTTGGTGGCTATCTGTTGCGGCTGGCTTTTCTGGCACGCACCACGGAACAGCTGTTTGCAGTACTGGCCACAGGCTGTTTCCTGGTGCATGCCCTGCTTGAGTACCCGCATGCCTATGCCTATTTCCTGTTGCCGGTGGGGTTGCTGGTGGGCAGCTTGCAGGCCAGTGTGCCGTGCAGGGTCTGGCCGGTGCCGCGTCGGGTGGTGATGCTGTTCCTGGCTGCGGCAACAGGCTTGTATGCGGCCATCTGGCATGATTACCGGGCAATCGAGGAAGACTTTCGTCTGCTGCGCTTTGAAAAGGGTGGCATAGGTACGCTCAGGGCAGAGCAGCCGGCACCGGATGTTCTGTTGCTGGATCAGTTACAGGCTTTTACCTGGCATGCACGTGTACCTGTAACAGCCGGTTTGAGTGAACAGGAACTGGCCAGGCATGCACAGGTGGCCCGCAGATACTCCCAGGGTCCCAGTGTGTACAAGCAAGTACTGCTGTTGGCATACAACGGCAGGATAGAAGATGCTTATCAGCAGTTGCAGATTCTCAGGCGTTTGCATGGTGAAAAGCTGTATGCCCGGGCAATTCATGAACTGGAGTTTGCGGCTGAAACGAACCCGCAGGTTGGCCCGCTGCTTGAGTTGTCAACAGAGTAGGCCGTCAGGATTATATTTTTCTGTAGTGTAAGTACTGCAATCATTGAACCGGAAAGCCGATATGCAACCCCGTTTGAAAGCGTTTTTGCTTCACCTGATGATTTCAGCGTTGATCGCCCTGGTGGTGATGTGTCTGGTACTTTTTATCTGGTATCCGTCACCGCTGCATGCAGCAACAGGAGTAACGGGTATTTTCCTGATGCTGTTGGCTATCGATGTGATCCTTGGGCCTGCCTTGACATTACTGGTGTTCAAACCCGGCAAGAAAACTCTGGTGCTGGACCTGGTCGTGATCGCTTGCTTGCAGCTCTGTGCCTTGTTTTATGGAGTGTACAGTGTGGCAGAAGGCCGTCCGGCCTGGCTGGTATTTGCCCAGGACCGCTTTGAACTGGTGCGCAACAATGATTTGGATTTACGCCAATTGAACGAGGCTTTGCCTGAGTACCGCCGTCCTTCATGGTTTGGTCCGGGGTGGACAATTGCACTTTTGCCGGAGGCAGCAGCAAGCCAGAATGATTTGCTGTTCGAGTCGGTACTCGGCGGGTTTGACCTTGCCCAGCGTCCCAATCTTTATCGGCCGATCGAACAACACCGGCATAGCGTCTGGTTACGCATTCGTGCCCTTTCTTTATTAAACGATTTCAACCCTGATAGCCGGGTCCGTGATGTACTGCGAAGACATCCTGATGCGGATGGCTGGCTGCCACTGGCGGCTGTTGGGCGCGACATGGTGGTGTTGCTCAATCGTGAAAGTGTCAATGTGGTGGCGATTGTCGATTTGCGTCCGTGGAATTAGAGAAAGAGCGTGATGCGCGAGCACCAATTAACTCTATTATAAGAAGCGAGAGATGCATTCTTTGACGCTTGATGCTGATATTTCGGGTAATCAAACTGCTTCACACTTCGGCGCACGTCCGCTTGCAACTCGCCACTGGATAACGCAGCCTGTAGCTCCGCACCGCTACAAGGACGAGCGCCGCATGCCCAACCCCATCAGTCATGATCAGAATTTTAAAAACCTGATCCTCGATTACAGCCATCAGGCGCTGGAGTTTTTCGCCGCCAGCGAAGCCGCGCATATCAACCCCGGCGCACAGATCACCCCGATCCGTCAGGAACAACTGAAAAACCGCCTCGGTGACCGTTTTCACGAGCTGGACGTGCCGCTACTGGTCGAGTGGCCGGACGGCCGCCGTGACGCGCTGCTGTTTGTGCTGGAAGAGGAAACCAGTCCGCAGCGTTTTTCCATTCACCGGCTGGTTCACTATTGCCTGGAACTGTCGGAAATGTATGGCACAAGCCGGGTTGTGCCGGTGGTGATTTTTCTGCGTGATGCACGCAGACTGCCGACCCGGCTACAGCTCGGTGGTGATCAGCTGACCTATTTGAGTTTTCAATACCTCAAGTGCGATCTGGCGCAGCTGGATGCCAGTCATTATCTGGACAGCCAGAACCTGGTGGCGCGGCTCAACCTGCCCAACATGCGCTGGCCGGAAGAGCAAAAAGTGGACATCTATGCCCATGCCATGAGCGGGCTGTTCAGCCTGGAACCCGACCCGGAAAAACAGCTCAAATACATTGACTTCATCGACATTTATACAGCCCTGGACGATAATCAAATGCACGAATACCAACAACGCTACCCGCAGGAGAACAGCAAAATGACCGGACTGACCGAACGTCTGCTGCAGCAAGGTATGCAGCAAGGTATGCAACAAGGCATGCAACAAGGCAGCCTGAGCGTGTTGCTGCGCCAGATCACCCGCCGCTTTGGCCCGTTGGACAGCAGCACCCGGCAGCGCCTGCAACAAGCCACTGAGCACGAGCTGGAGTGCTGGACTGACAACATTCTGGATGCTCAAACACTGGATGATGTGTTTGTTTGCCATTGAATGAAAATAACCCGCACGAACCGCCACAAGAAAGCCACTGGAAGATGCAGCCGAATCAGCCACTGGCATTGCAGCCGGCCCGCCGGGATATCTCTGTGTTGGTATACGACGCCGTCAATCTGGAAGGTATCCTGATGATGCTTCCCGAGGTGCAGACTATTCTGGACGGCATTGCGGTGGGCGGATACAGGATTACTGACCAAAACATGGCACTAGACCAGACCTGCAAGCACGCTTGTCAGGTTTGTTGGCAGATAATGCCCGGGCAGGGCTCGTTTGAGCATACCTGACCCGGTGGCATGCACTTTTACACCGGTATCAACAAGATGATGGCCAGACCGGCCAGCAGGATGCCGGCCAGGTTTACCCGGGTCAGGCGTTCGCGGAACAGCAGTATGCCGCTGAGGCTGCCGAGCACGATGACGCCGATGTTCATGGCGGTGAATACCAGTGCCGGGTTTTCAGGCATGTCCTGGTGGGCGCGGATATAGGCGTAAATATTGCCGAAGTTGAACAGGCCGAGCAGTACGCCGCCGGCCAGGCTGGGCAGGTGCCAGCGGGTTTTGCGCAGGATCAGCCATAAGGCCAGGAAACAGCCGGCAAGCAGGAAGCAGGCCAGCAGAATCACCGGGAAGCGGGCGCCGGTTTTGGCCATCTGCTTGAAGCAGATATCAATCACCCCGTAGCCGGCCCAGACTGCAGGCAGTAACAGCAGGCCGCTTTTGCCCAGCCGGGTGGCGGCTTCCTCCCGGTGAATCAGCCCGAGCAGGGCCAGAATGGCCAGGCCAAGCCCCAGCAGTTTGCCGGCATCGGCGGTTTCGCCAAACAGCAAGAATGCGGCCAGCAAGGGTAACACCAGCGACAGGCGCTGGGCCGCGTCACTGCGGGCAATGCCGGCCCGGTCTACGGCAGCCGCCATCACCAGAAACACGCTGGGCAGCAGCAGACCCAGCGCGGCCAGCAGTGGCCAGTGTTCCAGCAGATGCGGCGCATCGGAAAACGGGGGCTTGAGCAGATAAAGCACCAGGGCCGAGGCTACCACATAGTTGACCAGTACGGACTGGGCAACTTGCAGCTGGAAACGGCGGGCAAGCTTGAGCAGAACGGAAACGGCCACGCTGCACGCAATGGCGCCGGAAAGCATGATCATGGGCAGGAGAGAGGCAGGAAGTGATGTCCCTGTGTACAGCGGACCCGCCTGCCAGGGCAGGCGGGTCGCCGGAGGGTCAGACGGGCTTGATGACCAGCAGGTCGCAGTCGGAGTTTTCCAGTACGCGCTCGGCTGTGTTGCCGATCAGGGCGTTTTCCAGGTTGCCACGGGAGATGGCACCCATGATCAGCAGGTCAACCGCGTTTTCCTGGACAAAGCGTGGAATCGATTCTTCCGGCACGCCCTTGAGCAGGTGCTGCTGTTCCGGCTTGACCGGATACTGGGCGAACAGCTCGCTGAATGCATCCTTGTGGCGCTGTTCGGCTTCGGCGAGGTAGTCGTCGTAGGCCAGCACCAGTTCGGCCTCCAGTACCAAGGTCTTGGGCAGCGGGTTATAGCTGTGTACGTACTGGGTGTGCATGCCGCTCTTTTCCAGCTCCAGGCTGGCAGCGATCAGGCGATGATCCAGTGAGGCCGGCTTGTCGGCAGAGTGCATCGGGTCTACCGCCGTGGCTGCAGTCTGGCCGCGCCATTCGCCTTCACGCACCAGCCACAGGGGGGCCGGGCAGTGGCGAATCAGCTGCCAGCTGGTGTTGCTGAACAGCAGGCGCTGCAGGGTGCCGTGCGTGGTGGCGTTACGGAATACCAGGTCAGGCGAGGTTTCCTTCACGTGGGCAATGATTTCGTTATACAGCGGCTTGCCCCAGCGTACTTTGCAGCGGGTTTCGATGCCTTTGTCGCGCAGGGGCTGTGCCAGCTCTTCGAGCCAGTCCATGCGTTCGGCCAGCAGGGCGGTGCGGGCACGTTGCTGCGCGGCGCGATCAGTGAAATAACCGTCTTCCAGGGCCGAGTTGTGATCGCAGATCAGCAGTTCGACTGCAGCACCGGTACGGGAGGCGACCAAGGTGGCACGATCCAGGGAGGGTTGCTTGTCTTTGCTGGTGGGATCAATCACCACAAGTAGATTTTTCAGTTGCATGGGTTCTCCTTAAAGGCATGTCAGCCGTCGTTATTCCAACTTGATTATGACTTAAATCTGCTGGTCGTGGGGTGGCATAAATCAAAAAACATCTTGAGTAACAGTTTTGCTGCCAAGGTATTGATTTTTTTGCTGCTGTTGCGGCTCAGGCACTGTACCAGTCAAAGCTGATTACCTGCCGGATGTTGTCAGCACCGGTGGCATGCAGCAGCAGGCGGTCCAGCCCGAGGGCAACGCCGCTGCAGTCTGGCAGGCCCTGTTCCAGTGCGGCCAGCAGGCGTTCGTCACAGGGCCGGCCGGTGCCGGCCAGCTCGCGGGCAAAGCGCTGGCGCTGGATATCGGCGTCCAGCAGTTCGTCATAGCCGTTGGCCAGTTCCATGCCGTTGAAGAACACCTCGAAACGTTGTGCCCAGGCGGCGCCGTCGGTTTGCGGCAGGATCTTGGCCAGAGCGGCCTGGGAGGCAGGGAAGTTGTCGACAAAGACCAGTGTGTTGCGCGGCAGGGCAGGCTCTACCTGATGGCTCATGATGACATCCAGCCAGCCGTCCCGGTCCAGTTCGAGATCGGCGTTGGCCAGCTGTCGGCCAAGCGCGGCAATGTCGTGGTCGCTGCATGACAGCACGTCGAGGCCGGCGAACTCCTGCAGTGCCTGCCGGTAGCTATAGGAGCGCACCGGCAGCTCTGGATACCGTTCGGCCAGCGCCAGTTGCAGCAGTTCGGCCACTTCCTGCATCAGTTGTGGCAGGCTCCAGCCAACCCGGTACCATTCCAGCATGCTAAATTCGGGGTTGTGCCGGCGGCCGGCTTCGCCCTGGCGAAAGACCTTGCAGATCTGGTAGATGTCCCCGCTGCCGGCGCAGAGCAGGCGCTTCATGGCGTATTCGGGCGAGGTGTGCAGCCAGCGGTTGCCATCGGCCTGTATCGGTGTGATGTTGGGGTCGGCGACCGGTGCCTGGTTGAGCAGCGGAGTTTCCACTTCCAGAACGCCGCGCCGGTAAAAGAAGTCGCGGATGCTGCGGTACAGTTGCTGCCGTGCCTGCAGGTTTTGCAGCGCAGCGCCGGGTTGCCAGTTGTGCATGGAAGAATGTTCCTCAAAGAAAAAGGGAGCCTTGGCTCCCTTTTTGAATGACAGCCGGGATCAGGCGCGGCTGACGTACTCGCCGGTACGGGTGTCGATCCGCAGTTTTTCGCCGGTGACGATGAACAGCGGCACGCGAACGACCGCGCCGGTGCTCAGGGTGGCTGGCTTGGAGCCGCCCTGGGCGGTATCGCCTTTCAGGCCGGGGTCGGTCTCGGCCACTTCCAGCTCGATGAAGTTGGGGGCGGTGACGCTGACCACGGCTTCGTTGAACAGCATGACGGTGTAGACTTCCTGTTCTTTGAGCCACTTCTTGGTATCGCCGATGGCATCCTCGCCGGCAGCCAGCTGCTCGAAGGAGCCGTCGGTGGCCATGAAGTGCCAGAACTCGCCATCTTCATAGAGGTATTCCATGTCGCGTTCCTGGATGTCGGCGCTTTCCAGGGTTTCGCCAGACTTGAACGTGCGCTCCCAGACACGGTCGGTGCGGATGTTGCGCATTTTGACGCGGGTAAAGGCCTGGCCCTTGCCCGGCTTGACGAACTCGACATCAGTCATGATGCAGGGTTCGCCTTCTACCATTACGCGAAGGCCGGAGCGGAATTCGTTGGTTGCATGAGTTGCCATGAAGATGATGTCCTGTGAAAAGTGTTATTCGGCTAAAGCGCCGCATTATACGGTGCTATTGTGCGGAAAAACAGCAGGGCCTCCCAGGAAGCCGATTAACCCTGATTGGCAAAGCCTGCTAGAATGCGCCGATTTGATCCGGCAGGCAGTACCGGCCCGCCGGATATCCGGAGGAGAGAAGAATGTTGATCAAGGCCTTACGTAACGGGCTGGGTATGGTTATTGTTTTTGCCAACTGGCTGACCCTGCCAAAACCGGTCAGGCGTGCGCCGACAGAGCAGGAGAGGGTCAACGAACAGGCCCGTGCCTTGCGCCTGTACCAGTTCCGTGCCTGTCCTTTTTGTATCAAGGTGCGTCGCCACCTGCACCGGCTCAATGTGCCGGTGACGCTGGTGGAGGCCGGGCAGGGCAGTGAGGCCCGGGCCGAGCTGGAGCAGCAGGGTGGCAAGCGCCAGGTACCCTGCCTGCGCATCGAGACTGCCGTGGGCGTCGAGTGGCTGTATGAGTCATCGGCCATTATTGAATACCTGGACCGGCATTTTGCGCCGGCAGAAACCGCTGCCTAGCCCTGGAGACGAACCTGATGATGCGTATTGGCCATGGTTACGATGTACACCGCTTCCAGGAGGGTGATCACATTACCCTGGGCGGGGTGCGCATTGAGCACAACCGGTCCTTTGTTGCCCACTCCGATGGTGACGTGCTGTTGCACGCCATTTGTGACGCGCTGCTGGGAGCGCTGGCGCTGGGTGATATTGGCCGTCACTTTCCTGATACCGACCCGCGCTTTCGCGGTGCCGACAGCCGCCAGTTGCTGCAAACCGTGATGTGCATGGTGGAGGCGCGTGGCTGGCAGGTTGTCAATCTGGACAGCACCATTCAGGCCCAGGCACCGAAAATGGCACCCCATATCGATGCCATGCGCAGTATCATTGCACAGGAGCTGCGGGTCAGTGAAGGGCAGGTCAATGTGAAGGCGACCACCACCGAGAGCCTCGGTTTTGTCGGGCGCAAGGAAGGCATTGCCGCCCACGCAGTCGTGTTGCTGGAGCAGTGATGACAGATACGGCATTGCTTGGGCCGACAGCCTGGGGACGGCCCTGTGGCCGTGCGGTGCTGAAAGCCAGCGCCGAGGACTTTCAGGTCAATGAGGTGCTGGGTATTCCCCTTTCCGGCAGCGGGGAGCATCTCTGGCTGCTGGTCGAGAAACGCGAGCTGAATACCGAAGAGGCGGTGCGGATCCTGTCCAGAACCTTTGGTCTGGCACAGAAGTTCATCAGCTATGCCGGGCTGAAAGACCGCCAGGCGCTGACACGGCAGTGGTTCAGCCTGCATGTGCCCGGCCGCGAGCTGGATACAGCGGCCTTGCAGCATGCACAGTTGCATATCCGTCAGGCGGTACGCCATGGCCGCAAGCTACAGCGTGGCGCACACAGCGCCAACGGTTTCGTGGTGCGGCTGACGGGAGTGCAGGCTGACCGGCAGTGTCTGGAGCAGCGTCTGCAGCAGATTGCCGACGGCGGTGTACCCAACTACTATGGCCCGCAACGATTTGGCCATGATGGCCACAATTTGCATCAGGCCCGCCATTATGCGGCTGGCGGCCAGCTGCCGGAGCGGCGCAATTTGCGTTCGCGGCTGCTGTCTACTGCACGCAGCGCACTGTTCAACCGCATGCTGGCGCAGCGGGTGGCCGATGGCAGCTGGAACCGGGCACTGCCCGGCGATGTACTCTCGTTCACGCAAAGCCGCAGCTTCTTTCTTGCCGGTGTCGAGGAATGCGCCGATCCGCGCCTTGCCCTGCTGGACCTGCATCCGACGGCAGCACTCTGGGGTGTGGGTGAGCTGCCGTCGCAGGAGGGAATGCTGGCCATCGAGCAGACCGTTGCGGCGGCAGAACCTGCCCTGTGTCGCTGGCTGGAACAGGCCGGACTGAAACAGGAACGCCGTATCCTGCGTTTGCCGGTACGGGACTTGCAATGGAGCTGGCCGGCTGACGACTGCCTGCAACTTGAATTTGTTTTGCCGACCGGCTGTTTTGCCACCTCCGTATTGCGCGAACTGGTCGAGCTGGTCACTGTGGAAGGGGATGATCCTCAATGCGAATCCTGATTGCCAATGATGATGGCGTCAATGCGCCGGGCCTGTCGGCCCTGCATGATGCCCTGTGCGATTTTGCCGACTGCACGGTGGTGGCTCCCGAGCAGGACTGCAGCGGTGCCAGCAGCTCCCTGACCCTGAACCGGCCGCTGCACCCGCAGCCGCTGGCCAATGGTTTCATCAGCGTCGACGGAACTCCTACCGACTGTGTGCATCTGGCACTCAACGGCTATCTGGAACAGCCCGTCGATATGGTAGTGGCCGGCATCAATCTGGGTGCCAACCTTGGTGATGACGTGTTGTATTCGGGGACTGTAGCCGCAGCGCTGGAGGGACGCTTTCTCGATCGTCCGGCATTTGCCTTTTCGCTGGTGTCGCGCCAGACCACCCATCTGGCCACGGCCAGCTGGTTTGCCCGGCAGCTGATTCAGGGCCAGCACAAGCTGCAGTTGCCGCCGCACAGTGTGCTCAATGTCAATATTCCCAACCTGCCGCTGGACGAGATTCGCGGTATCCGGCTGACCCGGCTGGGGCATCGTGCCCGTGCGGCTGCGCCGGTCAAAACGGTCAATCCGCGCGGCAAGACCGGCTACTGGCTGGCAGCGGCCGGTACGGTGGCGGACGGAGAAGAGGGCACGGATTTTCATGCGATCAGGCAGGGCTATGTAACCGTCACGCCGCTGCAACTGGACCGCACGTTTCATGCCCGGCTTGACGACGTGCAAAGCTGGGTGGAGGGTTTGTTGTGAACAGTCTGTTGCAGCGTGGCATCGGCATGACGTCGCAGCGCACCCGTGAACGTCTGGTGCAGCGCCTGAGCGAGGACGGCCTGAGCAACCCCCGGGTACTGGACGTGATTTTGCGTACGCCACGCCACCTGTTCGTGGACGAGGCACTGGCGCACCGGGCTTATGAAGATACGGCACTGCCGATCGGCCACAACCAGACCATTTCCCAGCCTTATATGGTTGGCCGCATGACCGAACTGCTGCTGTCGGCTGGCCCGCTGGACAAGGTGCTGGAAATCGGTACCGGATGTGGCTATCAGACCGCAGTGCTGGCACAGCTGGTCGAGCGGGTGTTCACCGTCGAGCGCATCCAGGCGCTGCAGGATCGTGCCAAGGAGCGCCTGCAACAGCTGAACATCCGTAATGTGGTATACCGCTGGGCCGATGGCTGGACCGGCTGGAATGCACTGGCACCCTACAACGGGATTCTGGTCACCGCTGCCGCCAGCGAAGTGCCGCAGGCCCTGCTGGACCAGTTGGCACCGGGCGGCCGCATGGTGATTCCGGTCGGTGACGAGCATGGCGAACAGCGGCTGTACCTGATCGAGCATACCGCCCAGGGCTTTGTCCGGCACGAGCTGGACCCGGTCCGCTTTGTTCCCCTGCTCACTGGAGCACTGCAGTGAAAAATTACCTTTTGCTCTACCTGAAAGGTATCGCCATGGGCACTGCCGATGTGGTACCGGGCGTATCAGGCGGCACCATTGCCTTTATTTCGGGTATTTATGGCCAATTGCTGGATGCCCTGGCCAAGATGCCCCAGGGCATGGTCTGGCTGCTCAGGGGGCGGGTGCGTGAAGCCTGGACGCTGGTGCATGCCAACTTCCTGCTGGTGTTGCTGGCCGGTATTGCCACCAGCATCCTGACGCTGGCGCGCCTGATTACCTGGCTGCTGGAACATCAGACGGTACCGGTCTGGTCATTTTTCTTTGGCCTGATTCTGGTTTCGTGCTGGGTGGTCGGACGCACCATCAGACACTGGAGTCTGGCCGGTCTGGCTGCGTTTGCTGCCGGCGTGCTCTGTGCCTGGTATATCACCGTGGCTGCACCGCTGCACTGGGGGCAGGATTACCTGAGCCTGTTCTTTGCCGGTGCGATTGCCATTTGCGCCATGATCCTGCCGGGTGTTTCCGGTAGTTTCCTGCTGTTGCTGATGGGGCTGTACCATTTTGTGCTGGATGCCGTGCAACGGCTTGATCTGGGCGTGATTGCCGTTTTTTCGCTGGGCTGCGCTTTTGGCCTGCTCGGTTTTGCCCGCTTGCTGAGGGCGGCATTGAACCGTTTTCATGATGTAACCCTGGCGCTGTTGACCGGCTTCATGCTTGGATCGCTGAACAAGGTCTGGCCATGGAAGCAGGCGGTCGGTTTTTATACCAACAGCAAGGGGCAGGACGTTCCCTTGCGTGAAGAAAACCTGTTGCCCTGGCAATTCACCGAATTGACCGGCCAGGATGCCCAGCTGTGGCTTGCCATCCTGCTGGCGGTGACCGGTTTCATGCTGGTGCTGGTGCTTGAGCGTTTTGCCCGGAAAAAGGCATGACCGGGGCTGGAGCGGAACGGAGAAGTATTCGGCGACATTTGCCAGAACGAAAATTTACCGCATAATGCGACCTGTTTGCAGAGACGACCATTAGGAAAATTCATGCTCAAGGGTGCAATGCCAGGCGTCACCGGGCGCTTTCTGTTCATTCCGCTGCTGGCCGTCGCGTTGACTGCCCTGTTGGGCGGTTGCGCCAGCAGCACCAACGCGCCAGTGGTGGATCGCCAGCACCGCAGCCAGCCGGCAGCCAGCCAGAAGGCTGTCAGGCCGGTGACCAGCGGCTCTTATGTCGTGCGTCCGCAAGATACCCTGTATTCGATCGCGTTCCGCTTTGGGCGTGACTGGAAGGAGCTGGCCGCCAGCAATGGTATCCCCGCTCCCTATACGATCCGTCCGGGACAGGTCATCCATTTCTCCAAGAGGCCGGCCAGAACGGTCGCAGCGGCCAAGCCGGCGACACCTGCGCGTCCACCCGCCACGACCAGCAAGCCTGCGGCAAAACCGGCCGCCAAACCGGTCAGCAAACCGGCTGCAACAGCAACAAGCAAACCGGCTGCCAGCACGCCCAAGCAGGCAGCCCCCGTTGGCAAGTGGCTGTGGCCGGCCGAAGGGACGGTCATCAGCCGTTTTTCCAGCAATACCACATTGAACAAGGGCATTGATATCGCCGGGCAGATCGGACAACCGGTCAAGGCAACGGCCAAGGGAACGGTGGTCTATGCCGGCAGTGACTTGCGGGGTTATGGCGAGCTGATTATCATCAAGCACGATGACACCTTTATCAGCGCCTATGGCCACAACCGCCGGTTGCTGGTGAACGAGGGGCAACAGGTCGGTGCCGGCCAGCAGATTGCCGAAATGGGCTCGACCGGTACCGACCGGGTCAAGCTGCATTTCGAGATTCGCCGTCAGGGTAGTCCGGTGGATCCGTTGCAATACTTGCCGGGGCGCTAAGGCGCAGGTTTTGGCTTGTTTGGTGTTTGCAGTACCGGTATGGGTTACGCAAACACGCCGCAAGCACACCCCTGTAGGCTCCGTAACGCCACCCCCGGCACTGTTTGAGCTTCATGCAAGCGGCAGGCAGTGTTGTGCACTGTGCGGCCGGGGTTGCAAAAAGGATATTTTTCATGTCAAGGAGGGCAACCAGATGTGTACAACGTCTGTGCATTCATATCATTCCATTGCAATTGCCAAGGTCGATGGCGGGCAGCATGACAGTCATGCCCGGCATTCCTGTGTTGTGCGCGAAGATGTCGGAAGCTACCTGAGCGAGCTGCGGCAGGTGCCGCTGCTGACTGCCGAAGAAGAGCAAAATTATGCGCAACGGGCCCGCTCGGGAGAGCAGAAGGCACGCAACCTGCTGATTCGGCACAACCTGCGTCTGGTGGTGAGCATTGCCCGCAGATACCGGGCTGATGGCCTGTCCTTTGCCGACCTGATTGGCGGGGGCAACCTTGGGCTGATTCGTGCTGTGGACAAGTTTGATCCGCAGCGTGGTCACCGTTTTGTTGTTTATGCTGCCTGGTGGGTGCGTCAGGCGATCGACCAGACGGCACGGGAACAGCGTTCGGTGGTGCTGAAGCCGCGACGGCTGGTGCTGCAGCAGCGTCGCCAGCAGCGGGTGCTGCGCGAACACTGGCAGGAGCACGGGCAGAATGGTGCCGGGCAGCTGTCCGGGCCGCCGTCAGCCAGCAGTCCGGATCATTTCCTGGATGCGGATGGTTCCGGAGCCTGGTCGGACATGCTGCCGGCAACGCTGGAGCCGGGCGAGGACTACCTTTCACCCTGCCGGAAGCTGGAGCGGGAACAGCTGTTGCAAAAAATACGGGAATGGCTGTCGTACATGCCGCCCCAGCAGGCGCAGATACTGACCCGTTATTTCGGGCTGGATGATCAGCCCGGCCAGACGTTGCTCCAGATCGCCGAGCAGCTGCAACTGAGCCGGCAGCAGGTCATCAGCTTGCGCAACCGTGCGCTGGTTTCGTTGCGTGAATCCTTTGTGCGGCACCGGCTTGATGCGGGGAGCCTTTTGCAGGATTAACCCCCTGCCTGTTGCCGGAACCCGGTATAAAAGGTGAAAATGTCGTGGAAATTTGTCGGCATGCGGGCGGGCGTATAAACTACCCCGCATTTGCAAAACCAGTCCCTGAGCAGCCATGAAGGAAATGACCATGACCTATGTAACTCCAGACCTTTGCGATGCCTACCCGGATGTAGCGGTAGTCGAGCCGATGTTTGCCAACTTTGGCGGACGCGATTCCTTTGGCGGGGAAATCGTAACCGTCAAATGTTTTGAGGACAACTCGGTGGTCAAGGCCCAGGTTGACCAGCCCGGCAAAGGCAAGGTGATGGTGGTTGATGGCGGCGGCTCGCTGCGTCGCGCCTTGCTTGGTGACATGCTGGCGGCCAGGGCGGCGAAAAACGGCTGGGAAGGCATCATCATCTATGGCTGTGTGCGTGATGTGGATGTGCTCGCGCAAACCGGTCTGGGCATACAGGCTCTGGCCAGCCATCCGATGAAAACCGACAAGCGGGATATTGGCGACCTCAACGTGACGGTCACCTTTGGCGGGGTTACCTTCCGCCCCGGCGAATACGTCTATGCCGACAACAACGGCATCATTGTTGCAGCCCACGAGCTGAAAATGCCCGAGTAACCACCGGCGCATGGAGTAATGGCCCGTATCGCGTGCGGTTACACCGCCATGGAGCCTGCGGCATCCAGGACAGCATTGTGCCGCGATATTGCCAGAGGCTGGCCAGACCAGGACAGGCGGATGAACAACGATCCTTTTGAAGAATCCCTGCGTGAACTTTTGCAGGGGCCCGGTGCCAGACAACCGTCTGCAAGGGCGCTGGAACGGGTATTGAAAACGGCCAACCGGCAGACCGGTGCCGGTGCCTTGCTGATGCTGTCGGGACGGGCGCTGGAGGCGGTGATGCTCGGTCTTGAAGGGGTCTCGGCACACTGGCGGCCGGTTTCCCGGTTGCCGGGCAAATCCACTGATAAACACAAGGCGCAATAACTATGCAGCTTGATTCATGGACACAGAGCCTGGTGGGTGCAATGAGCACCCTGTGGCAGAAAATCGCCGCGTTCATTCCCAACCTGATTGGCGCGCTGGTGGTTGTCATCGTCGGCTTTGTCGTGGCCCGCCTGCTGGATGCGCTGCTGTCGAAGCTGCTGGCCAAGCTGGGACTGGACCGCCTCACGCAAGGTACCGGCCTGAACAAGATGATGGCGCGTGTCGGCATCAAGGTACCCATGTCGACGCTGGTCGGCCGGATCGTGTACTGGTTTGTCCTGCTGGTGTTTCTGGTCTCGGCCCTCGAGTCGCTGGGGCTGGAGCGGATCTCCGCGACGCTGGATACGCTGGCGCTGTATGTGCCCAAGGTATTTGCTGCAGCCCTGGTACTGGTGGCCGGCATCCTGCTGGCACAGCTGCTCAACTCGGTGGTGTCGGGTGCCGCCGAAGGCGTCGGAATTGACTATGCCGCAGCGCTGGGCCGGCTGGCTCAGGGGCTGGTCATCATCATCAGTATTTCGGTGGCGATTGGCCAACTGGAAATCAAGGCCGAACTGCTCAACTATGTCATCGCCATCGTGTTGCTCAGTATCGGCATTGCTGCAGCCCTGGCCATCGGTTTTGGCTGTCGCGGCATTGCCGCGCAGATCGTTGCCGGTATCTATGTGCGGGAACTGTACGAGCTGGGGCAGCGGGTGGTGGTTGACGGAATTGCAGGCACCATCGAGGAAATGGGTACCGTGAAAACCATTATCCAGACCGATGATGGCGAGCTGGTGTACTTTGCCAACCGGGTGTTGCTGGAGCAGCACGTAACCAGCCCGCAAGAGTAGTCCGGACATGCATCTTCCGATCATGATTCTTGCGGCCTGATCCGTCTTGACCAGTTCGAAAAAAAACCATCTGTCCTATGTTCCTGCGCAGTTGAGCGATGAGGAACTGGTGCAGCGTGCCCAGGTGGAACTTTTCACTGTTACACGTGCCTACGAAGAGTTGATGCGCAGGTACCAGGCCACGTTGTACAATGTGTGTGCCCGTTATCTGGGTAACGAACGGGATGCCGATGACGTCAGCCAGGAAATCATGCTCAAGGTCTTGTACGGACTGAAGAAGTTCGAGGGCAAATCCAAGTTCAAGACCTGGTTGTACAGCATCACCTACAACGAATGCATTACCCAGTACCGGCGTGAGAAGCGCAAGAAGCGGCTGATGGACGCCCTGAGCCTGAACCCGGTTGAGGAGGCGAGCGAGGACGATGCACCGCTGATCAGGGAAGACCGGAGTCTGGATCGCTGGTTGCTGAACGTGAACCAAATAGATCGTGAAATTATCATCTTGCGGTTTGTGGCTGAGCTAGAATTTCAGGACATCGCCAACATCATGCACCTCGGGCTGAGCGCAACCAAGATGCGCTATAAAAGGGCGATAGACAAATTAAAACAGTACTATTCTGGCGAAAACCTGATATAATAGCCGGGATTTTAACCACCCTTCCTTACTGATGAGGAAATTTTTATGAAGTTGAAGAATACCCTGGGTATCGCCGTAGCTGCAGTTCTGGCTGCAGGTTCCGTTAACGCATTTGCACAAGGTCAGGGCGCCGTTGAAGTGGAAGCCACTGCCAAGCGCTACTTCACTGACAGCGCCCGCAAAATGGACAACGGCAACCTGTACGGTGGTTCTGTCAGCTACTTCCTGACTGAAGCTGTATCTCTGGGCCTGTCCTACGGCGAGTACCACAGCCTTGATTCCAAGGACAAACTGGCAAGCGAAGGCAACAAGCGCAAGAAAATCAACGGCAGCCTGGCCAGCCTGGATGCTACCTACCACTTCCGTAGCGCCGAGAACGCCCTGCGTCCTTACCTGTCAGCAGGTATCGGTCACCAGAGCCTGAGCAACATCGAAGGTGCTTACAGCCGCTCCGGTAATGGCCGTGACCGTACCACCATGGCGCTGATCGGTGCCGGTGCCAAGTACTACTTCGCCGACAACTTCTTCGTACGTGCCGGTGTTGACGGCATGCACGGCTTCGACAACCATCAGTCCGAGTGGATGGCCGGTCTGGGCATTGGTCTGAACTTCGGCGGCGCTGCCAAGCCGGCTCCTGTTGTAGTCGAAGAGCCAGCCCCGGTTGTTTACGAAGAGCCGGTTGAGCCAGAAACCGTTCGCGTTGAGCTGGAAGTCCTGTTCGACTTCGACAAGGCCAACGTCAAGGATGGCAGCTACGCCGACATCCAGAACCTGGCCGAGTTCATGAAGCAGTACCCGCAGCTGAGCACCACTGTTGAAGGTCACACCGACTCCGTCGGTCCTGATGCTTACAACCAGAAGCTGTCCGAGCGTCGTGCTAACGCCGTTCGCCAGGTACTGGTCGAGCAGTACGGTGTTGAGTCCGAGCGCGTGAACTCTGTTGGCTACGGCGAGAGCCGTCCAATTGCCGACAACAGCACCAAAGAAGGCCGTGCCCTGAACCGTCGCGTAGAAGCAGCGGTTGAAGCACAGGTTCAGTAAGATCTGAGTCAGGCAACAAAAGAAACCCGGCTTAGGCCGGGTTTCTTGTTTTAAGCGGTACAGGAAAAGCGCTTTGGTTTTGGTTTGTCCGTCAGCGCTGGTGTTCAGGCATTCTTACGGGACGTGAGTAAAGCCCATATCGTGTTGATATGGGCTTCACTTGTTTGCTGCTGCCAAGTATCACTAGACGGTTGCCACGGCTACCTGGCTGGCGGCTGCACGGCGGCGGTAAAGGGGCAGGGGGATGTCCCAGGCGCCCTGGTACTGCACGCTGAACTCGTCCAGTGCGCGAAGGGCATCATGGGGGTCGCGGTCATCGCGTACTGCAAAAGCATCAAAGCCGCAGCGCTTCATCATCAGTAGCTGATCACGCAGCACATCGCCAATGGCACGGACCTCTTTCTTGAACGCATAGCGTTCGCGCAGCAGGCGGGCACTGCTGAAGTGCCGCCCGTCGGTGAAGACGGGAAAGTTGAGCGCAACCAGGCTGAACACCTCCAGGTCCTGAGCCAGATCTTCCACCAGTTCGTTGCTGTCGAGCCAGATGCCCAGTTGCGCTATTGAGCGCAACTGGTCGGCATGGGCCTGCCACAGGGCCAGCGGAATGATTGGCTGCCGGCAATCCAGGGCGTCCTGTACGTCGGCATCGGCCGGCAACAGGGTCCACTGGTCTTCAATGACTTCGCGATTCTTAATGATGCGGGGCATAGACTTTCTCCTTGAAGGGTTCCAGGCCGATGCGCTGGTAGGTATCAATGAAACGTTCTTCTTCGGTGCGGTTGTCAAGGTAAACGCCAATCAGCTTGCTGATCACGTCAGGCATGGCGTCCTGGGCGAAGGAGGGACCGAGAATTTTGCCCAGACTGGTCTCGCGGCCGCAGCTGCCACCAAGGGAAACCTGGTAGAATTCCTCGCCTTTCTTGTCCACACCAAGAATGCCGATGTGACCGATATGGTGGTGGCCGCAGGCGTTCATGCAGCCGGAGATGTTGAGGTGCAGATCGCCGATGTCGAACAGGAAATCCAGATCCTCAAAACGTTGCTGAATGGCTTCAGCCACCGGTATCGACTTGGCGTTGGCCAGTGCGCAGTAGTCACCGCCCGGGCAGCAGACGATATCGCTGAGCAGGCCGATATTGGGAGTGGCAAAGCCAAGCTCGCGGATTTCCTGCCATAACGCCAGCAGCTCGCGCTGCTCGACATCGGCCAGCACCAGATTCTGCTCGCGGGTGCCGCGTGCTTCGCCAAAGCTGTAGCGTTCGGCCAGATCGGCCACCGCATCGAGTTGTCTGGCGGTGATGTCACCGGGTGCAACGCCGGTTTTTTTCAGTGAAAGAACAACACTGATGTAACCCGGCTTCTTGTGTGGGTGGGTGTTGCGCGAACGCCAGCGGGCAAAACCGGGGTATTCAAGGTCCTGTTGCGCCAGCAACTGCTCTTCGTTGTGCAGGGCAAGGTAATCCGGCTCGGTAAAGTGCTGGCTGACACGCTCGACTTCTTCGGCGGTCAGGGTTGTCGGGCCGTCTTTCAGATACTGCCATTCTTCGTCAACCTTGGCAGCAAAGCCTTCCGGTGTCAGGGCCTTGACCAGAATCTTGATGCGGGCCTTGAACTTGTTGTCGCGGCGGCCAAAACGGTTGTACACGCGCAGGATGGCCTCCATGTAGCTCAATACGTGCTGCCAGGGCAAGAATTCCTTGATGACGCTGCCCAGCAGGGGAGTACGGCCCAGGCCGCCGCCCACCAATACCCGGAAACCAAGCTCGCCCTGTTCGTTGTGACACAGGTGCAGGCCGATGTCATGCACTTCGGTGGCCGCGCGGTCGATGAGGCTGCCGTTGATGGCAAATTTGAACTTGCGTGGCAGACGCAGGAATTCCGGGTGGAAGGTGGACCACTGGCGCAGGATCTCGCACCAGGGGCGCGGGTCCACCACCTCGTCCGGTGCCACGCCGGCAAACGGATCGGTGGTGGTGTTGCGGATGCAGTTGCCGCTGGTCTGGATCGAGTGCATCTGCACGCTGGCCAGGTCGGCCAGAATGTCGGGCACATCTTCGAGCTTTGGCCAGTTCAGCTGAACGTTGGTGCGGGTGGTAATATGGGCGTATTCCTTGTCATACTTGCGCGTGATCTGTGCCAGCATGCGCAGTTGACGGGAGGCCAGCATGCCGTAGGGGCCGGCAATGCGCAGCATGGGGGCATGGCGCTGGATATACAGGCCATTCTGCAGGCGCAGGGGCAGGAATTCTTCCTCGCTCAGCTCGCCGGCAAGGTAGCGCCGGGTCTGGTCGCGGTACTGGGCAACACGCTCCTGAACGAGTTGCTGGTCATACGAGTCATACAGATACATAAAGCTATCCCTGGGTCTGTCAGCGAAACAGCCGGCACAGTAACAACCTTTCTTTATTCTATAAAGTAATTATTTTTTATATGTTGATTCCTTTTGTGGATAACAGGCGATGGCCTGCATTTGTTTTTCAGCAGCGTAGGCAATATCAACGGAGCAGGTGGCTGGTGTGGAATATCCTTTGAGGGCGGAACCCGAAAACCCTGGCCGGCGTGGCACAGCGGGCGGACGACGGCAAACCGGTGTGTGGCTGGCCATTGCCGTACTGATGCTGGCGCTGGCCGGCCAGTACATGCTGCTGCGGCACCAGCTGCAGGAATTGCAGGGCCAGCTGGTAGCCACCCAGGAAAGTTTTGCCGGGCTGGGCGAGGACTCGCTGCAGCACCTGCAGCAACTGGACGAACGCACAGCCGGCCTTGGCCGCCTGCAGGGACGGGTGCTGGGCATGTCGGAGTTGCTTGGCGAGGTCAGCCAGCAGGTTGGGCAGCTGGCTGTGCTGACGGATCAAGTGCAGGCTCTGCAGGCGGTGCAGGGCGGGCTGCAACAGCAATTGCCGGGGCTGGCACAGCAGCTGGATGAACAGTCGCAGGGGGTTGAGCAGGTGGCCCTGGCTCTGGATGCCGCGCAGCAGCGCCTGCAGACAGAGGTGGTGCAACAGGGCAAGGATGTGGCGCTCCTGCAACAGGAGTTGTCGGCTGCTTTGGGCGGACTGCAGGCATCAGTGCATGAATTGCAGGAACAGTCGAGCCTGGATCGCCAGCAGCTGGAAGTGATTAGCGGCCAGCTTGCCGAAAAAGAAGTGCTGCTTGCCACGCTGGCCGATCTGCCGGAGCGTCATGGCCAGCTGCAGCAATCATTGCTCAGGCTGGCGCAGCAGGTGGAGGCGGAACGTCAGGGACGTCAGGAGCTGAGTGAGGAGATGTCGGCTTTCAGGCTGCAGATGACCCGTGCCCTGGATCGTTTACAGCAACGCCTTGATGCCGTACAGCCTTAGGCAGCTGGCGGGAGCCTCTCGGCATTTGTCCGGGTGCGTCCTGCTCATAGCCCGTTAAGAACATGAGCGCTGGCCAGCGCACCGGCAATGCAGAGCAATGCTCCGCCCAGGCTTTTCCAGCGCAGCTTGCGTGCCAGCTGGTCTTCGCCATGGCTGGAGAGGATGAACGGCAGGTTTTCATCCGGTTTGCGCATGAAGTGTCCGGCAGGGGCGGTGGCTTGCTGCCGTTTTTGCTGTTGGGCCTGCTGCAGCGCGGCCTGGCGAACCTGCTGCCATTCGCCGGCATCAAACTGGCCATCCCGGTTGCGGTCGAAGCGCTGCAGCAGGGCCGGAAAATCCTGTTTCCATTGACGAATGATGGCCGACTGCATGGCTTCCGCATTCAGCGTCTGGTGGCCGCCCCCCTTTGAATAGAAGTGGCCGATGGCATATAGGGGTTCGCCGGCGTGAAGGCGTTCTTCGGTATAACGGTAGCGACGGCGGCCGAGCAGGGCGGCGCTGAACCAGTGTTGCGGCTGACCGGCCAGGGGATGACGCCGGTCGCCATGCCAGACCTGGCGGCTGACCGGAATGATTTTCGCCCCGCTCGGGTCTATCAGGCACTGGCCGGTACTGTCATCGAGCTTGAGCATGGCAGCGCTGGATTTTTGCTCCAGCGTTCGCCAGCTGCTGTTGTTATTGTTGCTCCGGCGCTGGTACTCCTCGATCCGGTAACTCCACCAGAGGCAGGGCAGGCCGCTGAGCGGGCCACTCAGCGGGGTTTCGCTGTCAACCAGAAAGCCGTACAGCTCGACATAGCCCTGCGCTGCCGAACGGATTTTGGATGTGGGCGTGTCGAGCAGGAAGCGCGCCTGGCGCTGGCAGTGGACAAACCACCAGCCGCCGCCCACGCACAGGCCACCGGTAATGCCCAGGGTGACGGTCAGGCCCAGCCAGTCCATGGCTAGCCAAACAGGTTGCGGATGTTGACGTCGGCGGTTTCGGCCTCGCTGAAGCGCAGCAGCTCGGCGGCAGCAAAACCGAACCAGCGTGCAATCAGCACGTCGGGGAACTGCTCGATGCGCACGTTGTTCAGGTTGACAGCTTCGTTGTACAGCTCGCGGCGGTCGGCAATGGCGCTTTCCAGGCTGGCGATGCGTTGCTGCAAGAACTGGAAGTTTTCATTGGCCTTCAGCTCGGGATAGTTTTCTGCCAGGGCAAACAGCTTGCCCAGACCGCTGCGCAGGCCGGTTTCAGCCTGGCCCAGAGCACCCAGATCATGTGCTTCCTTGGCCTGGTGCACGGCGTTGCGCGCGCCGATCACCGACTCTAGCACGCCCTGTTCGTACTGCATGTATTGCTTGCAGGTATCGACCAGTTTTGGCAGCTCTTCGTGACGCTGCTTGAGCAATACGTCGATATTCGCCCACGCCTTGCCTACACCATGTTTCAGGCGCACCAGGGCGTTGTACAGACCTACGCCCCAAACAATGAACAGGGCGGCGATGACCAGGATGGCAACAAGTATCAGGCTCATGGAGCGCTCCTTGAAATATATGCGTATAACAATGCTAAAGGATCTGAGTATACAGGGATCGGGGGCAGAACCAAGTTCCGCCAGTGACTGTTACCCGCCCGGGCCGCTGTTACCGGACCGGGCTGGACATCGCTTGTAGCGCCTGCATCAGCACGCTGACCTTGTCGATTGATTCCTGGTGTTCGGCTTGCCACTCCGAGGCGAGGGTGATGCCGCCGCCGCCCCAGCAGTGAATGTCGCCATTAAGTGCCAGCAGGGTGCGGATGCACACCGAGCTGTCAAAGCGGCCCCGGTTGTCGAGATAGAACAGGCTGCCGCAGTAGATTTCCCGTGAAGAGGCTTCCAGCCGGTCAATCAGCTGCAGCACCGGCTCTTTCGGGGTACCGCTGATGGACGCACCGGGAAAACACTGCTCCAGTACATCCAGTGCATCCTTGCCGGGCTTGAGCCGGCCCTGCACACAACTGACCAGGTGGTGCACGTTCGGGTAGCTTTCCAGTGCTGCCAGCTGCGGTACCCGGATGTCGTCACACAGCGGTGCCAGCTCGGCTTGCTGCAGCTCGACGATCATCAGGTTTTCCGCCCGGTCCTTGGCGCTGGCCAGCAGCTCGTCAGCCAGTGCGCGGTCTTCTTCCGGGGTGTCTCCGCGGCGGCGGGTACCCTTGATCGGGCGGGCTTCCAGCAGGCCGTCACGGATTCCGAGAAAGCGTTCGGGGGACGCGCTCAGGATTGCGTCCCCGGAACCGAGCCGGACAAAACCGGCGTAGGGGGTGGGACACTGCGTGCGCAAGGTTGTGTATGCCGTCCAGGGATCGCCGGTGCAAGTGCTGTCGAAACGCTGGGTGAAATTGACCTGAAGGCAGGTACCGGCACGGATGGCGGCCTGGACCTGCTCGATACCCTGCCTGTATTCATCGGCGCTGATCAGGGGCTGGAAGACATTCAGCAGGCGGAAGTCGTCGTTCCTTGCAGGTTGTCCTGCCTGTAGCAAGTGCAGAAGAAACTGCCGCCGCTCATGCGTCATGCTGCTGTGGCAGTACAGCCAGCTGTGCTGCTGGTGGTGATCATTGATCAGCGCCCAGTCGTACAGCCCGACTTGCGCATCCGGCAGCACGCGGGAGTGACGGCTGGCCGGTTGGCCGAAGTGGTAGCCCAGATAGCCGAGCAGGCCGCCGGTGAAGGGCAGCTGGCGATGCTGGCCGGAATCGTCGACAGGCAGCTGTTGCAGCAGCTGTCGGGCGCGGCCGAGAAAGGCTGCCGGGGTTTCTGCCGCGTCCGGGCTGATCTGTGCCAGAGGCCAGGCGCTGGCGATGTCGAAGCGGGCCGGGCCTGTCGGAGCAGGTTGGCCGCTATCGAGCAGAATGGCACCGGGGGCATGGTGAAAGTGTGAGAAACGCAGGCTGATGTCAGCCTGCCAGGGAAGGGGGTAAAAGCCGGGTTGTCGTTCTTCCATCGGTTACTTCACGGCAAACAGTTGCTGGGCCAGCGCGACACGTTCGGCTGGTGTTTCCGTGTGGTTCTCTTTTGCCAGCGTGGCCACGTGGCTTTCGATGGCGTGGGCACGGGGTGTCAGGCCGGCGTTGTTGGCAATCTGGATGTTCAGGCCAGGGCGGGCGTTGAGCTCAAGGATCAGCGGGCCTTTTTCCTGGTCTAGCACCATGTCGACGCCAATGTAGCCCAGGCCGCAGAGCTCGTAGCAGCTGGCGGCCAGTTCCATGAATTGCTGCCAGTAGGGCAGCTGTACACCGGCTACCGGCTGGGTGGTGTCGGGGTGTTTGCTGATCTTGTTGTTGAGCCAGGTGCCCTGCAGGGTGATGCCGGTGGCCAGATCGACGCCGACACCAATGGCGCCCTGGTGCAGGTTGGCCTTGCCGCCGGACTGGCGGGTGGGCAGGCGCAGCATGGCCATCACCGGATAACCCATCAGCACGATGATGCGGATGTCGGGCACGCCTTCGTAGCTGATGCTCTTGAAGATCGGGTCGGGCGAAACGCGGTACTCGATCAGGGCGCGGTCACGGCCGCCGCCCAGCGAATACAGCCCGGTCAGGATGTTGGAGACCTGATACTCGATTTCGTCATGGCTGATGATCTTGCCGGAGACGGTCTTGTAGCGGCCTTCAAAGCGGTCGGCAATCACGATGATGCCGTCGCCGCCGGCACCCTGGGCGGGCTTGATGACAAAGTCGTTGCGCCCGTCGAGGATCTTGTGCAGCTTGCTGATGTCGCGTTCCGACTCGATGATGCCATACATTTCCGGCACATTGATGCCGTTGGCCAGCGCCCGCTCTTTGGTGAGGATCTTGTCATCCACCACCGGATACAGGCTGCGCTTGTTGTACTTGAGTACATAGTCGGCATTGCGGCGGTTGATGCCCATGATGCCTTTGGCTTCCAGCTCGCGCCAGGTCTTGATCAGGCCGAACATGGGCTTAGTCCTTCAGGAATGCTTTGAAGCGGAACAGTTCGGTCAGGCGATAGCCACGGTAGCGGCCCATTGCCAGCATGAAGCCGACCATTACCAGCAGTACGCCGGGGAAGGTGAACACGAAGTAGTTCAGCTCCTGGATGCTCATCAGGTAGTGCGCCAGCGTGGCAGCAAACAATGTGCCGACCGCCACCTTGAAGGCGGTATTGCCGCCACGTTCCTCCCAGGTGATCGACAGGCGCTCGATGGTCATGGTCAGGATCACCATCGGGAACAGCGAGATGGACAGGCCGCGCTCCAGTCCCAGCTTGTGGCTGAACAGGCTGATCACGGCGATCAATACCACCACGAAGGTCAGTACCACCGACAGGCGTGGCAGCATTTGCAGCTTGAGGTGCTCAAGGTAGGAACGCAACGACAGGCCCAGCGCGGTGATCAGGCTGAACAGCAGGATGCCGAAGCCCAGCTGGGTCTCGCGGAAGGCCAGCGCGATCAGTACCGGCGTGAAGGTGCCGAGGGTCTGCAGGCCGCCCAGGTTGCGCAGGATCAGGATTACCAGCACACCGATCGGGATCATGATCATCACCTGATAGGTTTGCTGGGTGCTCAGCGGCAGGCCGTACAGCGAGTAATCGAGGAAGCTGGTGGCGCTGCTGGCGCTGCCGGTCAGCTGGGCCAGGCGGATGGCGTTGATCTCGCTGCTGTTGATGGTGAAGGTCACCTGCGGACGGCTGCCACCTTCCAGGTTGAACAGGGGTTCGTCGCCCAGCCACCAGATCAGGCGGTCGGCAGGCAGGCCCTGCTGGCCGGTTTGCGGGTTGAAGTACAGCCATTTCTTGCCATTGAAACTGCGGATCCAGAGTTCCGGCTCCTGGTTGGCACCGATGTCGAGGCGCAGGGTGTGCACGCGCTGCATGGGAACCTTGGCGATGGACAGGACCAGGTCGATCACGTCGGCCTTGCGTTCCGGGCTGTTGTTGCCGCCCAGCAGCAGTTTGCTGTTGTCGTCATCCTTGTTGTTGACGCGTTTGATGGTTTCGCTGATGAATGTTTCGATGTCGGCCGAGTGCTGGCGGATGGGGGCCAGCAGGGCCTCGGCAGCGATTTTCTCCATGCCTTCGACCGGCAGGCTCTCACGGAATACCGGGCCGCTAGGTTTGGCTTGGTCGGCACCGAAGCGGGTGGTCAGCACCATGCGGTAATACAGGGTCTGCTTGCCTGCGTTGCGGCGGGCCGACCAGGTGATCTGGCGGTTTTCGTTTTGCCGGTTGACACTGACGCCATAGTTTTTCGAGATGAAGCTCTCGTTCAGGCTGGTGTAATTGTCACCCAGCGGCGGAACGTACATTTGCAGCTTGACCGGGGCATTGCCGCTGGCCTGGAATTCGATCTTGGCATCGATATTCCACAGGTTGTCGGTTTCGTGTTCGGTAACCGGGATGTTGAGCACGAAGATCTGGTAGACCGTCATCAGCACGCCCAGGCTGACCAGTGCGGCAATCAGGATTTTGAGGTGCAGGGTAAGTGAGCGCATCTGTATTTACTCGGACAGGGGAGTGGCGGTGGGCGACAAGCCGGGCTTGCCGGCGGTCATGCTGATGGCCGGGTCGACCACGGCACCCAGCGCCTTGAGGCCGTGAGCGCCCAGCAGGAAAGGGTATTTGAACGCACTGCGGTCGGTAAGGTTCACTTCAATCGGTTGTTGCCGCTCGCCGATGTGCAGTGTGAGGCTGATCACGGGACGGGCGCTGTAGGTTTTTTCTTCTTCGGGATCAACGTCATCGGCGCGCCTCTTGATCCGGGATATGCGGGTCAGCGGCAGTTCGTATACCTGCTCGGGGGCCTTGTCCCAGGCCAGCTGGAAACGCACCCAGGATTCGCCATCACGCTTGAAGCGTTTGATGTTGCGGGCGCTCAGGGACGAGGTGGTTGCACCGGTGTCCAGTTTGGCTGCGAGGCTGACACCCAGCTCGGGCAGGTAAACCTGTTCGTGCAGGCCGAAAATCTGCTTGTCGCCGTAGGGTTCTGCACTGGCAAGGCTGATCATGAACAATCCACCGAACAGGGGAAACAGAATACGTAAAAAACTCTGGGGCACTGTATGGAATTCCTTGGGTTGATCCGGGTATTGCGAATGCCGACCGGCAGCTGGAAGAATCAGGGCCTTGGCGTGCGGCATGCGCAGTATACATGGAAAAACAGGGGTTTTTAAGTGGGAGCCGGCTGCTTTTCGCTGCGCGCTCCAGAGGTTTCCGGTCCGGGGGGAGGGCAGACGGCCTGCAGTCGTCTTTTCGGGCATGCGCTGTGCAGCGGGCATTGCGGCCAGAAAAAGAAAAGGGTTATCAGGGCCGGGATGCTCTGTTAGAATTCCGTTTTTACACACCGGAAGCTGACTGTGACGTTCAACTGGCTTGATGCCGTCATCCTGGCGCTGATCGGGATTTCTGCCCTGATTAGCCTGACACGCGGTTTCATCAAGGAAGCGCTTTCACTGGTCACCTGGGTGGTGGCCGGAGTGATGGCCTGGCTGTTTGGTGGTGACCTGTCCGGCTATCTGACGCCTTATATCGAGACGCCCTCCTTGCGTGTCATCAGCGCTTGCGCGCTGCTGTTTATTGCCACCCTGATAGCCGGTGGCCTGATCAATTTCTTGCTTGCGCAGCTGGTCCGGGCGACCGGGCTGAGCGGCACCGACCGTTTTTTAGGCATGTTTTTTGGCGCGGCACGCGGTGTTCTGCTGGTTGTGGTGGCAGTCGGCGTGCTAAGCCTTTCTCCGGTGATTCATGACGCCTGGTGGCGTGATTCCGTATTGGTCCCGCATTTTCTGCTGGTTGCTGACTGGTCGAAAAATCTGGTGCTGGAACTGGGCCAGAACGCGGGTAACCGGTAGACCTGTCATGGCCGTCCGGTCATGACAGTAAAGGCGCGGTGCGCAAAGTTAAATCTGCAAGGCAGGGGTTGTCATTCATGTGCGGTATAGTCGCAATTGTGGGTAAATCAGAGGTCAATCAGTCGTTGTACGATGCATTGACCGTATTACAGCATCGCGGTCAGGACGCTGCCGGGATGGTTACCAGCAAACAGGGACGGCTATTTTTGCGCAAGGCGGACGGGCTGGTCCGGGATGTGTTCCGCACCCGTCACATGAAGGAGCTGCTCGGTCATATCGGCATTGGCCATGTGCGCTACCCGGTCGAGGGCAGTGCCAGCACCGCCGAGGCACAGCCGTTCTACGTCAACTCGCCGTACGGCATCACCCTGGCACAAAATGGCAACCTGACCAATGTGCGCCAGCTGGCCAAGGAAATTTTCGAGGCCGACCTGCGTCACATCAACACCAACTCCGATGCCGAGGTTCTGCTCAATGTCTTTGCTCACGAGCTGGGGCAGGGCGGAGCACTGCAGCCGACCCCGGATGACATCTTCAATGCCGTTGGCCGGGTGCACGAGCGTTGCCGTGGTGCCTATGCCGTGGTGTCGATGATCACCGGGCATGGCGTGGTCGGTTTCCGTGATCCGCATGGCATCCGGCCGATTGTCTTTGGCAGCCGTGAAACGGAGAAGGGTACCGAATACATGATCGCGTCCGAAAGCGTGGCGCTTGATGCCCTGGGCTTTAGCCTGATCCGTGACGTTGCTCCGGGCGAGGCGGTCTATATCACCGAAGATGGTCAGCTGCATACCCGTCAGTGTGCACGCAACCCCCAGCTGACTCCCTGTATTTTCGAGCATGTCTACCTGGCCCGTCCGGACTCGATCATTGACGGTATCTCGGTGTACAAGGCGCGGATGAAAATGGGCGAGAAACTGGCCGACAAGATCCTGCGCGAACGGCCCGACCATGACATCGACGTGATCATCCCGATACCGGACACCAGCCGCACTTCCGCGCTGGAGCTGGCCCACCGGCTGGGGGTCAAGTATCGCGAAGGCTTCATCAAGAACCGCTATATCGGCCGAACCTTCATCATGCCCGGTCAGGCGTTGCGCAAGAAATCGGTGCGGCAGAAACTCAACGCCATCGAGCTTGAGTTCCGCGGCAAGAACGTGATGCTGGTCGATGACTCGATCGTGCGCGGCACCACCTGTCAGGAAATCATCCAGATGGCCCGCAATGCCGGTGCCAACAAGGTCTATTTCTGCTCGGCAGCTCCGGAAGTACGCTATCGCAACGTTTATGGCATCGACATGCCCAGCGTGCAGGACCTGATTGCCCACAACCGCACCGCAGAGGAAGTTGGCGAACTGATCGGGGCGGACTGGCTGCTGTTCCAGGACCTGGACGACCTGATTGCCTCCACTGAGGGTGGCAAAGTGAAAATCGACCGGTTCGACTGTTCGGTGTTTGATGGCCAGTACGTGACGGGCGATATCGATGAAAACTACCTGAACCAGATTGAAACCTTGCAGGCCGAGCTGGACTTTGAAGACAAGCCGCAGGCCAATGCGATCATCGAGCTGTACAACAGCGACAACTAACCGGATATAAGGCAGCAGGACATGATTACAGACTGGCATCCCGGGCAACTTGACAGTGACCTGAGTGGCGCTGATTTTGACACGCTGGCCGTACGTGCCGGCTACCGGCGCAGCCCGGAAGGCGAGCATGGTGAAGCGATTTTCACCACATCCAGCTATGTGTTCAGGGATGCCGCGCATGCGGCGGCCTGTTTTGCCGGCAGCGAGCCGGGCAACGTCTACTCGCGCTACACCAACCCGACCGTGCGCACCTTTGAAGAGCGTCTGGCGGCGCTGGAAGGGGCGGAGAAAGCAGTGGCCACGGCATCCGGCATGTCGGCCATCATGGCCACGGTGATGAGCTTCTGCAGCGCAGGCGACCATGTGCTGGTATCACGCAGCATCTTCGGGGCTACGGTCAGCCTGTTTGACAAGTACTTCAAACGCTTCGGCATCGAAGTCACCTATGTTGCCATTGATGACCCGCAGGCATGGAAAGCCGCTTGCCAGTCCAATACCAGGCTGCTGTATCTGGAGTCTCCTTCCAATCCGTTGGCCGAGCTGGCAGATATCGGTGCGTTGGCAGCGATTGCCCATGAAGCCGGTGCGTTGCTGGTGGTGGACAACTGTTTCTGTACTCCGGCATTGCAGCAACCGCTGAAGCTGGGAGCTGACGTGGTGATCCATTCGGCGACCAAATACATCGACGGCCAGGGCCGCTGCCTGGGTGGTGCGGTGGCCGGCAGCAAGGAACTGATGACCGAAGCGGTCGGTTTCCTGCGCACGGCGGGGCCGAGCATGAGTCCGTTCAATGCCTGGGTGTTCCTCAAGGGGCTGGAGACCCTGCGCTTGCGCATGCGCGCGCACTGTGCAAGCAGCATGGCGCTGGCGCAGTGGCTCGAGCAGCAGCCGCAGGTGGAAAAAGTCTATTACGCCGGGCTGGACAGCCATCCGCAGCACACGCTGGCCTGCCGGCAGCAGCCGGGCGGCTTCGGTGCGGTGGTGAGCTTTGACATTCGTGGCGGGCAGGAAGCAGCATGGCGATTCATTGATGCGACCCGGATGATTTCCATCACTGCCAACCTGGGCGATGCCAAAACCACCATCACCCATCCGGCCAGTACCACCCATGGCCGCCTCAAACCCGAAGAGCGTGCCGGCATGGGAATTGGCGACGGTCTGCTGCGTATTGCGGTGGGGCTGGAGGAGCTGGAAGACATCCGGGCCGACCTGCAGCGTGGACTAAACGCAGCAGGCTAGCAGCCTGCTGCGTCCGTCGCGTTATCTTTTTTAGCCGGCAGTAGCACGTGGCTCGCCCGGCAGGGTTTGTGCCTGCTGCTGTGCGGCTGCGCTCTGGCCAAAGGCCTCTACTGCATGCCAGAGCCATTTGGGCAGGCTTTCAGGGTCGAGGCTGTCAATCAGGTTCTTGACCGCCAGGCCCAGCTCGGTATCGCCGTCGATTTGCAGGCGGCGGCGGAAGAACAGGGTGTCAGGATCTTCCTGACGGCTGGCCAGCAACAGGAACTCACGCCAGTTACCGGCAATCGTGACCTCCACGGGTGCCTGCCGGGCAACCAGCAGCTGGTTGCTGCGCGGGCTTTTGGTAATGCACCACTGCAGGCCCAGATCATGAATGCGCAGCTGTACCCAGCGGTCGTCCAGTATGTCGAACAGGCCGTCTTCCAGTGCTTCGGCAAATACCTTGTTGAGACCGCGCTGCATTGCCAGTCGCTGGGCAAAATAAGGTGTATGGCGGGTCAGTGGCAATACGCGATCACCGGCCGAGAGCAGGAAAGGGATGGTTTTCTTCAGCATAGTCCGGCCTCCTCGGCGGTTACCATTCCGGGGCGGCCATGCCAGTAGCCATTGCAGCCCTGTACCGCCAGTGGTGGTTGGCCACCCTGACGGACAAGGTCCCATGCCCGGATCACCTCTGTCATGCCTTTGGCCCGCGGGCTGAGGCGGGCAATATCGGCACCCTGCCTGGCCAGTGACGGATAGTCGGCCAGCAGGTTGTTGATTTCGGCCGACATGGTCTGGATGCCGTTGATGGTGAACAGCGGTTGTCCTTCCTGGCTGGCCAGCGGAATGCCTTCCTCATAATTGATGCAGCAGAATTCGCACTCGTCCTTGGGCCGGTTTTCTGCGCGAGCGGTAAAGCAGCGGGCCGAATAGGCCAGCGGCAAGTGACCGTAGGCGAATACTTCGACTTCCGGGCGCGGGATGCTCATGGCATCCAGCTGTTGCAGGGTATTGTTGATCATGTTGCCGGAACATTCGACCGGAGGCGCCCAGCGGATCAGCCCGCTGTCGATGAATTCGGCCAGCGCATGACCGCTATAGATGTTCAGCGCCGGGCCGCCAGCAAATTGCAGTTTGCGTTCGGACAGGAACTGCACCGCTGCCATGTCGTTGGCCTCCACCATGAAGTCGCCGTTGTCGCACAGGCGCTTGAGGCTGGAAACCTCGGAGTTGGCTTCGATCAGGGTCAGGCCGGACAGCACGATCTGCGCCCTGGTGGCCTGTTGCAGTTCACGGGCCAGTCCGATCCAGCCGTCGAGGTTGAACTCGCGGCGTTTGGAACAGACGGTTTCACCCATGTAGATGATGTCCAGCGGTTGTTCGGCCATGTCGGCATAGAAGCGGGTGACCTGGTCACGGGGCCAGAAAAAAAGGATGGGGCCCAGGGAAAGTTTCATTGTTCGATCAACTCCTATTGCCAGGCGCGGTGATAGGCACCGAGGGTGGTCTGGCTGCCTTCGGACAGGCCGGCCAGGGTTTGGCGCCAGCTGTTTTCGACCCTGAAGCCGCCGGGATTGTGCCGGTAGCTGTCGAGTGCCTCGCGCCAGGCGCGGGTGACCTGTTCGCTATAGGCCGGACTGCGCTGGCGGCCTTCAATTTTCACCGCCTTGACGCCAATCCTGTCCAGCTCGGGGATCAGGTCCATGGTGTCCAGGCTGGTGGGTTCTTCCAGGGCATGGAATTTCTTGCCGTTGACGATGAAGCGGCCCTTGCACAGGGTCGGGTAACCGGCGGCTTCACCTTCCTCGTAGCGGTCGATAAGCACTTCGTTGAGGCGGGAGCTGAGCTTGCCGTCCTCGTTGCTCCAGCGTACCGCCTTGGCCGGCGAACAGACGCCACACAGGTTGGGTGATTCGCCGGTCATGTAGGACGACAGGTGGCAGCGCCCCTCGGCCATTATGCACAGGCTGCCAAAGGCGAAGACTTCAATGGGAACGGTGGTGCTTTCAGCTACCTGTTTGACCTGGGCCAGCGACAGCACGCGCGGCAATACTGCCCGCTTGATGTTGTAGCGCTGCTGGTAGAAGGACAGGGCCGGACCGTTGGTAGCGGAGCCCTGTACCGACAGGTGCAGGTTGAGGTCGGGATGGTTTTTGCTGGCGTAGGCCAGTACCGCCGGGTCGGCGGCGATCATGGCGTTGACACCCATTGCGGCAGCCTGGTCGACGGCACGCTGCCAGCGCTCCCAGCCGTCGGGCTGGGCATAGGTGTTGACGGCAATGTAGATTTTTTTGTTGTTTTTGCGAATCAGGTCAACGCCTTCGGCCAGTTGCTTGTCGGTCAGGTTGAGGCCGGCAAAGTGGCGGGCATTGGTGTCATCCTTGAAACCGACGTAAATTGCGTCGGCGCCTTGGCGCACGGCGGCTTTCAGTGCTGGCAGGCTGCCAGCTGGGCAAACCAGTTCCATGAAGACTCCCGGAAAACAGAAGGTGGGAAGGCTGCTGGCAAGGTTTGCGGTGGTAAACAATGCCCGCCTCGAAAGGGTGGGCCAGGCGGGTGAAAGACTGGTTACAAATCGGCAAACGGCCAATTTGTCCAGGCTGGGTGCAACTTGAGGGCGCTCTGGCTACAGCCAGTTAATTTAGGTACTTTGCCGACGGATGGCCTTGACGGAAGTCAATGCCGGACCAGGGGATGCAGGCCGGACCCGCATCCCGGCAGGCGGTCAGGCCTGCAGCATGCGGGTGGCTGCTTCCATGGAGGCGCTCAGGTCCTCGTCGGCATCAAGGTCCTGGTCAATGACCTCAAGCCCCAGCTTGCGGAAGGCGTCCACACCGGCCCAGTCAATCTGTCCCAGCGGGTGCTCGCTGCCGGCATGACTTAGCAGCAGGGCGACCTGCACGATATCGGTGTAATCGGTCTGTGCTGTTTGTCGATCAAAATCCAGGTGTTCGGCGGGCACGCTGCTCAGGGCCTGCGGAAAATCCCAGGCTTGCAGGATGCGCTGTCCAAGCTGGGGGTGCAGCTGTTCGATGACTTTTTCCAGGGTGAAGGAGTCGCTGAGCAGCTGGCTGTTTTCTTCGGCGTAGGTGAGGATCGGCAGGATGCCGATCTGGTGTACCAGCCCGGCCAGGGTGGCCTGGTCTGGCATCAGCCGGGTGAACTGGCGGCACAGGACGTGACTGATGCCTGCCACCTCGGTGCTGCGGGCCCAGACTTCGCGCAGGCGGCGATCGATCACGTCGGAGGTGGCCTGGAACATCTGTTCCATGGCCAGTCCCATGGCGAGGTTGGCGGTGTAGTTCATGCCGAGCCGGTTGACGGCCATGTTGAGGTCGGTGATTTCGCTGGTGCTGCGCAGCAGGGGGCTGTTGACAACCTTGATGATGCGTGCGGTCAGTGCTGCGTCATTGCTGATGACCTTGCCCAGTGTGCCGATGGTGGCGTCCGGATCTTCGGCTGTTTCACGTACACGCAGGGCCACTTCAGGCAGCGTGGGGAGGATCAGCTCGTCGTTATTGATGGCATCCAGCAACTCGGACTTGACGGTTTCAATCAGTGCACTCATGGCAACTCCAAAAAAAATGGGGGTACTGGTGTGAAAACAAGGCCGGGTTTGGCACCAGTATGTGGATTCTGCAGGGTCGTCGCGCTTGTCCGGACCTGAATTGATCAGCCGGCCGGGCGGCCGTTAGCGCTGGATCTCGCGCTCGACATCAATCTCGTATGGCAGGCTGGCCAGGGTCAGGGGGGGGCGGCTGGCGGTATCAAGGGTCAGCTGCTGCTCCTGTGCGGCATCTGTCTGAACCACGGCCAGCAACTCGATGCCTTCGGTGCTGCGTGCCGCACTGACAACCTCGCCGGCCTTGCCGCCATCGGCCAGCAGCAGGGCTGTCCCGGCTGCCGGAAGCTCGTCTCCGGGAGAGGTAAAACGCAGCATGTGGCGCTTCTGCTTGCCCAGATACTGCATGCGGGCAACGATTTCCTGGCCGCTGTAGCAACCCTTCTTGAAGCTCACGGCATCAAGAGCCGGCAAGTTTAACATTTGTGGAATATAACTTTCGTACGAATCTTCCGTAACGTGACCCAGGCCGCAACGGATCAGTTCGAGCTGCCATGCATTGCGGTCCTTTTGTTCGATGCCGGCAGCCAGTTGGCGAATGGTGCAGGGCGCATCCGTTGCCGGCAGCCACAGTTCGGCCAGGGACGGGCTGACACGGATCGCCAGCATCTGGTTGTGCTGGACCACGGCACCAGGGGTGGCTGGCAGCTCGATGCCCAGTTCCGGCAGGATACTGTCTGCGCCGATCAGGCCCAGTTGCACCCAGCTGGTGCTTTCATCTTTCAGCACCGACTTGGAGAACATGGCGAACTTCCTGATTTCCACCAGCTGTTTTTCCACCAGTGAGCGGGCCATCGAAAGCAGGAAACCGTCGCCCTGCAGCACCAGGCGGAAACTGGATTGCATGCGGCCTTTGGGGTTGCAGCGGGCCCCCAGGGTACTTTGATCATGGCTGACATAGTTGAGGTTGCAGGTGAGCTGGCCTTGCAGGAATTTGGCAGCATCGACACCGCGTACCGAAAGCATGCCCTGATGATCTAGAACGATAAAACCCGGCGACTGACTCATGGTGTTGCCTCTCTGGAATGACAGGCCGATATGATAGTGCTTTCGCTCCGGCTTGTCAGTGGGTGCCAAACCGCAGTGGCTGGCTTATACTTGCGCTCGGTTAACCGGAGATTTTCAATGACAACAGAAACTGAACTGAACCGTCTGTTCTGGCACAGCCGCCGTGGCATGCTGGAACTGGATGAATTGTTGGTGCCTTTTGTGCGGGAGGCCTATGCCGGTCTTGCTGCAGATGATCAGGCGCGTTATGAAAAACTGCTGAGCTGTGAGGACCAGGACATGTTTGGCTGGTTCATGCGTCGCAACCAGCCTGATGATGAAGACCTGCAAAAGATCATCGGACTGGTGCTGGAACACAGCCGCAACCGTCGGCGGGGCTGATCATGCCGGCCTGCTTCTGGTTGCCGTCGCGGCTGCTGGTGACTGTGCAGGCGGCACTGGCCGTACTGGCTGTGCTGGCGCTGGCTGGCAGTGGTTTGCCGGTACAGGCAAAAGCGGGTCTGATTTTTTTTTGTGCGGCCTGGACGCTGCTGTGTCTGGCCCGTGACAGCTACCGGCGCGGTCCGGTTTGTCGCACCGGCCTGCGCTACTGCAAAACCGCCGGCTGGGAGCTGTGGCGCAGCGACAGTGGCTGGCGGTCGGTGCAGATACTGGCCGGCAGTCTGGTCATCCGGCAGCTGGTGATTGTGCGTTTTCGTTATGCGGGGCAGCGCAGGGTGCGTAGCCTGGTGCTGCCGGCGGATGTACTGCCCGCCGACAGCCACAGACGTTTACGGCTATGGCTGCGTTTCATCCCTGTATGTGAGGGGGCAGCAGAACGGTCTCCTGTGCCACCGGAAGCTGTCCGGGGTAATCAAGCGTAAAGTGCAGGCCGCGACTTTCCTTGCGCTGCATGGCGCAACGGATCATCAGTTCGGCAACTAACGCCAGGTTGCGCAGTTCAAGCAGATCCGGAGTGACCCGGTAGTTGCTGTAGAACTCGTCAATTTCCTTGTGTAGCAGCAATACCCTGTGCAGTGCCCGTTGTAGTCGCTTGTCGGTACGCACGATACCGACATAGTTCCACATGAAGCGGCGCAATTCGTCCCAGTTGTGTGAAATTACCACGTCTTCGTCCGAATCGGTCACCTGGCTGGCGTCCCACGCCGGTGGCAGCTCGGGCTCGCCGATACTGGCCTGGCAGCTGTCGATGTGTTCGGCAGCGGACTGGGCGTAGACAAAACACTCCAGTAACGAGTTGCTGGCCATGCGGTTGGCGCCATGCAGGCCGGTATAGCTGGTTTCGCCAATCGCGTACAGGCCGGCGAGATCGGTCCGGCCGTGCTGGTCGGTCATCACGCCGCCACAGGTGTAGTGGGCGGCAGGTACCACCGGGATCGGCTCGCGGGCAATGTCCAGGCCGAACTTGAGGCAGCGGCGGTAAACCGTGGGGAAATGTTCGCGGATGAAGCTGGCCGGCTTGTGGCTGATGTCCAGATAGACATGATCAAGGCCCAGACGCTTCATTTCGTGGTCGATGGCGCGGGCGACGATATCGCGCGGGGCCAGTTCGAGGCGTTCATCGTAGCGTTCCATGAAGCGCTCGCCGCTGGGCAACTTGAGTACGGCACCTTCACCGCGCAATGCTTCAGTGATCAGGAAGCTTTTCGCTTGCGGATGATACAGGCAGGTCGGGTGAAACTGGTTGAACTCCAGATTGGCAACCCGACAGCCGGCCCGCCAGGCCATGGCGATGCCGTCACCACAGGCGCCGTCCGGGTTGCTGGTGTACAGGTACACCTTGGCCGCGCCACCGGTGGCCAGGATGACAAAGCGGGCGGCATGGGTGTCGACCTCGCCTGTGTGGCTGTTCAGCACGTAGGCACCGACGCAGCGTCTGGCAGAGTGGTCGCTGGCCGGCTGGACAATCAGGTCGACCGCCAGCTGGTCCTCAAGCAGCTGTATGTTGCTGCGCAAGCGGCAGTGGCGCAGCAGCGTGTCAAAAATCGCGGATCCGGTGGCATCGGCGGCGTGGATGATGCGCCGGTGACTATGGCCGCCTTCGCGGGTCAGGTGGTAGGCGTAATGCTGCTCCAGTTCCTGCTCCGGCGTATTGCGGGTAAAGGGCACGCCCAGCTCGAGCAGCCAGTTGATGGCGGCGCGGCTGTTGGCTACGGTAAACTCCACCGCATCTTCGCGGCACAGGCCACCGCCGGCGTTCAGGGTGTCCCTGACGTGGGCCTCGATGCTGTCGGTTTCGTCCAGTACGGCAGCAACGCCGCCCTGGGCAAAGTAGGTGGAACCGTAATTGAGCTTGCCCTTGCTGAGCACGGCGATGTTCAGATTGCCGGGCAGTTTGAGGGCGGCGCTGAGGCCGGCAGCGCCGCTGCCGATAATCAGTACGTCGTGTCTGTAAGATTGACTCATGTTGTGACGTCCGTCATGAAAATGCGGTGTTAGTATAGCGCTGCATGCGCGACAAGATGCATATCGGGGAACTTTTTCTGCAAAGGTTGTTCAATACAGGCAACCTGTGGCCAGCCTTCACCAGAAAGGCGGCCGGATTACGGGTGGCCTCTGCCAACGGAGCGCAGCAGGCCCAGGGGATAAGTCAAATGATCATTGATATACACATGCGGGGCAAAAGCGGCTTGGCCGGGTACGGTACATGACCGCCGACGAAGACAAACTGCTGGTTGAGCGGGTGCAAAAGGGCGACAAACGTGCATTTGACCTGCTGGTATTGAAATACCAGAGCCGGATCATGGCGCTGGTGGTGCGTTTTGTGCACGATTCGCACGAAGCCCAGGATGTCACCCAGGAGGCCTTCGTCAAGGCGTACCGGGCACTGGGCAACTTCCGTGGCGAGAGTGCTTTTTATACCTGGCTGTACCGGATTGCCATCAATACAGCCAAGAATTATCTGGTGTCGCGTAATCGCCGGCCGCCCAGTGCCGATGTCGATGCCGGGGACGCCGAGTTTTACGATGGCGACCATGCACTGAAGAACATAGATACACCCGAGCGGTTGCTGCTGCGTGACGAGATCGAAGAGACCGTGCAGCACAGCATCCGCAAACTGCCGGAGGATCTGCGTGTGGCTCTGACGCTGCGCGAATACGAAGGCATGAGTTATGAGGACATTGCCCATGTGATGCAGTGTCCGGTGGGTACGGTGCGTTCGCGCATTTTTCGTGCCCGTGAGGCGGTAGACAAAGCCTTGCGCCCCTTGCTGCATGACAGCTGATTTTACCTGAGGAAGTTGTTGCATGAGTGAACATAGCCTTGAACAAGCCCTGTCCGCACTGATGGACGGTGAAGCCGGAGAGCTGGAGTTGCAGCGCATACTCAGGCATCTGGACGAGCCGGGGATTCGCCAGACATGGCAGGGCCTGAATCAGGTCCGCTCGGCCATGCACCAGGAACCGCTGGTGCATGTCGACGTGTCGGCTGGCGTGCGTGCCGCGCTGGATGGCATCGAGATGGACAGCCCCTTGCGTCAGCCGCAAGAGGCAAGGCCCGCCGGCTCTTCTTCCGCTTCCGGCTGGCGGAACTGGCAGCGTTTTGCTGTCGCCGCATCGGTCACCCTGGCGGTGCTGGGCGGTGTGCGCTTTTACAACCAGTCCCAGTTACAGGGCCCGGAGCCGGTGCTGGCTCAAACGGCAGAACCTGCGGTGCAGATGCCGGCGGCGCCCGCATACCTGCGCGAGCGCCCGGTAGTACTGGCCAGTTACAGCGGGCAGGAGAAGCAGGAAGAGCAGCAGGATATTGCACGTTCCAGCCGCTGGCATCGTGAGCAGTTACCCCTGTACCTGAAACAGCATGCGCAGCAGACCGGCATCAGCGGAGCCGAAGGTGCCTTGCCTTATGCTCGTACAGCCAGCATGGAAGGGCGCTAGTTCCGTGTGGTGTCGCCTGGCCTGGCTGGCGCTACTGGCAGCATTGTTGACGACGGGGCGCTGGGCAGCGGCCCTGACACTGGATGAGCAGCTGCTGCAGTGGCAGCACCTGCAGGAACGTACCAGTTACCATGGCAGCTTCGTGTATGAGCGCACCGGCGTGTTTTCCACCCATGAGGTTTGGCGACAGGCGGATGGTGACGGACATTACCGGGAGCGCTTTCTGCGTCTGAACGGCAGCCGTCTGGAGGCCTTGCGCAGCGACGGTTATCTGGATTGCATGGCGCGCCAGTTACCGGGTTCACCGCTGGCCAGTGTACCCGAACCGGTTTTGCTGTTGCGCAAGTTCGACTTGCAACGCATGGCGGCCGGCTACCATACCGAGCACGTCGGGCGCGGGCGTGTTGCGGGCCGCGATGCGGCAATCCTTCTGTTCACACCGCGCGACGTACATCGCTATCCGCTTGAAATCCATTTCGATCTTGAGGCCGGTGTGGTCCTGAAATCCCTGCTGCTCAATGAGCAGGGTGAACTGCTGGAGCGCTTTCAGTTTGTCAACCTTGCCGTGGGCGAGCAGCCGGCGGAACTGTTACAGGTGGCGGACTGCGAGCCGGTCAGGACTGAGGATCGGGCGGATGGAGAGGCCGGCCCGCAGTGGCGGGCCGGCTGGGTGCCGGAGGGTTTCGTGGCGGTCAGTCAGGGGCCGGTGCAACAGCAGGGCATCAGCAGCCAGCTGTTTTTTGACGGGCTGGCGCATTTCAGCATTTTTGTCACCGCGGTGGATGCCGGCCTGATGGATATGGAACACCGGCAGCTGGGCCCGACGGTGGTCATTTCACGACCGGTGGAAGAAGGCAGCCAACGCTACATGATCACCGTTCTCGGAGAGGTCCCGGCGGCAACTGCACAGCGCATCGCCCTGTCAGTCAGCCTGAGCAGCAACGGGGCCGCTGATGATTGAAGAGCAGGGGCAGGTCATGGCGGTGGACGGCAAGCAGGTCAGGGTTGCAGTCAGCCGGCAGAGTGCCTGTGGCAGCTGCAAGGCACGGGCCGCTTGCAGGCAGGGGCTGATGCAGAGCCTGCAGCCGGGGCGCTGCCATGAGGTCGTGGCGTGGTGCGAATTTCCGGTCCGGGTCGGTGACCGGGTTGTCATCGGCGTTACCGAGTCGCTGGCCCTGCGCGGGGCGGTGCTGGTCTATCTGTTGCCGTTGCTGGCCCTGCTGGCCGGCGCCCTGGCTGCCGACCGGCTCGGGCTGGGCGAAGGGGGGGCGATCATTGCCGGCCTGACCGGTTTTGCCGCAGCGGTATTCTGTCTGTACCTGTATAACCGCAGCCTTGCCGGAAAGCGCGATATGCTACCGCTGGTGGTACGGGTCGAGTCGTCACCTGCTGCTCAACAGGACATCATTCGCTGGCAGCCCTGATTGCCGGAACTTGTCGCCACGGGATGTGTCAGAAAAAACGTATTGCCGGCTGGTGGCATTCTTGCACCATGACCGACAGCAGTTTCTGATCAATCAAGTAGTGGAGTAAAAAAGGATGCGTACTGCGAAAGCATTGCTTGTCGGGCTGTGTGCCAGCCTGATGATTGTCCTGGCCCCCGCAGCCATGGCGCAATTGCCGGATTTTACCGCTCTGGTGGAGGAGTCCTCGCCGGCTGTTGTCAATATCAGTACCCGGCAGAAGCCGCAGGCGGCAATGGCCGGACGCGGACAGTTGACGATCCCCGAACTGGAAGGGCTGCCACCGATTTTCCGTGACTTCTTCGAGCATGCCTTCCCGGCGCCACGCTCGCCCGACAATCAGCGGCGCCAGGAAGCACAGTCACTGGGCTCGGGCTTCATCATTTCTGCGGACGGCTACATCCTGACCAATAACCATGTGGTGGCGGATGCCGACGAGATCATTGTCCGTCTGTCTGATCGCAGCGAGCTGCTGGCCGAGCTGGTCGGGACCGATACCCGTACCGATGTCGCCTTGCTCAAGGTGGAAGGCAAGGACCTGCCCGTAGTCAGGGCCGGAAAGTCGAAAGACCTCAAGGTCGGCGAGTGGGTGCTGGCGATCGGCTCTCCTTTCGGTTTTGACCACTCGGTTACGGCAGGGATTGTCTCGGCCAAGGGGCGCAACCTGCCCAATGACAACTATGTGCCTTTCATCCAGACCGATGTTGCGATCAATCCGGGCAATTCCGGCGGTCCCCTGTTCAACCTGAGCGGCGAGGTGGTGGGCATCAATTCGCAGATCTTTACCCGCTCCGGCGGTTTCATGGGGCTGTCTTTCGCCATTCCCATGGAAGTGGCCATGGATGTGGCTGACCAGCTGAAGCATAGCGGCAAGGTCGAGCGCGGCTGGCTGGGTGTGGTGATTCAGGAGGTCAACAAGGACCTGGCCGAGTCCTTTGGCCTGGACAAGCCGGCGGGAGCGCTGGTGGTGCAGATTCTGGAAGACAGTCCGGCTGCCCGTGGCGGCATCCAGCTGGGTGACGTGATCCTGGGCATGAATGGCAAGCAGGTCGTCATGTCTGCTGATCTGCCGCACCTGGTTGGAGCGCTCAAACCGGGTGATAGCGCACGGCTGGACGTGATGCGTGAAGGCAAGCGCCAGACGCTCAAGGTCAAGGTGGGTGCTGCACCGGGCGAGAGCGGGGATGCTGTTGCCGGCAAGGCGCGTGGCGATGGCAAGCGCATGGAAAATCCGCTGGGAATTTCCGTTACCGAGCTGACCGCCGAACAGAAAAAGATGATTGACCTGGAGACCGGTGTGCTCATCCAGGATGTGTACGAAGGCCCGGCAGCGATGATCGGCCTGCGTCCGGGTGATGTGATCACGCACCTGAACAACCAGCAGGTGGACTCGGTCAAGTCCTTCAACACCATCGTGCAGAAATTGCCACGGGACCGCTCACTGTCGATGCGGGTCCTGCGTCAGGGACGTGCCAGTTTCATCACGTTCAAGCTCGCCCGCTAGGCGTATCCGGGCTGTCATGATAATCACAAACCGGAGCTTGCTCCGGTTTGTGTTTTGTATGCCTGATGAAGACAGGCAAGCCAGCTGCCCGGCCGGCACCTTGCGCAAGCGGGGGAGCATGCCAGAAATCTGGTGACGACAGCAGCCTTTCACGCCAAGGATGACGGCGACACCTGCAATCAGGTAAACTTGCGCACTATTTTTGCCGGCTTTGGCCGTCGAGTCCTTAATTAGAGTGAAGTTCTGTGAGCGACCTGAGTCATATTCGTAATTTTTCCATCATTGCCCATATTGACCACGGCAAGTCCACCCTGGCGGATCGCCTGATCCAGATCTGTGGCGGGCTGAGCGAGCGCGAAATGGAGTCCCGTGTACTGGACTCCATGGACCTTGAGCGTGAGCGCGGCATCACCATCAAGGCGCACAGTGTCACCCTTGAATACAAGGCTCGTGATGGCCAGACCTACCAGCTGAACTTCATTGATACTCCCGGCCACGTCGACTTCACCTATGAGGTCAGCCGTTCGCTGGCTGCCTGCGAGGGTGCCTTGCTGGTGGTGGATGCAGGGCAGGGCGTCGAGGCCCAGTCAGTCGCCAACTGCTACACGGCCATTGAGCAGGGCCTCGAGGTGATGCCGGTGCTGAACAAGATCGACCTGCCGCAAGCCGAGCCGGAACGGGTGCAGGAAGAGATCGAAAACGTGATTGGCATCGATGCCACCGATGCGGTCCAGTGCAGTGCCAAGACAGGACTGGGCGTGGAGGAAGTGATCGAACGCCTGATCACGCAGATTCCACCGCCGGAAGGCGAGATTGACGCCCCCCTGCAGGCGCTGATCATCGATTCCTGGTTCGACAACTACCTCGGTGTGGTGTCGCTGGTGCGGGTCAAGCATGGCCGGGTGAAAAAAGGCGACAAGATTCTGGTCAAGTCCACCGGGCGCGTACATCAGGTCGACAGTGTCGGCGTATTCAACCCCAAGCACACCCAGACCGACGGCCTGAAGGCCGGTGAAGTCGGCTTCGTGATTGCCGGCATCAAGGATATCCAGGGTGCTCCGGTGGGCGACACCCTGACCCTGTCCAACACGCCTGATGTGGAAATGCTGCCGGGTTTTCAGCGTATCAAGCCGCAGGTGTATGCCGGCCTGTTTCCGGTGAGTTCCGAGGACTTCGAGGATTTCCGTGACGCGCTGGAAAAGCTCACCCTCAACGACGCGGCCCTGCAGTACGAGCCGGAAAGCTCCGAGGCGCTGGGCTTCGGTTTCCGCATCGGTTTTCTCGGCATGCTGCACATGGAAATCATCCAGGAGCGGCTGGAGCGCGAGTACGACCTGGATCTGATCACCACCGCACCAACGGTGGTCTTCGAGACCGAGTTGAAAAACGGTGACGTGATCTATGTCGACAACCCCTCACGCATGCCCGACCCGTCGGTGATCCAGGAAATGCGCGAGCCGATCGTCAAGGCCACCATTCTGGTGCCACAGGAACATCTGGGCAATGTCATTACCCTGTGCATCGAGAAGCGTGGCGTGCAGGTGGACATGAATTTCCTCGGCAGCCAGGTACAGGTGATTTACGAGCTGCCGATGAACGAGGTAGTACTGGATTTCTTTGACCGCCTCAAATCGGTCAGCCGTGGTTATGCGTCGCTGGAGTATAGTTTTGACCGCTTCCAGGCGGCCAACCTGACCCGGCTGGACATCCTGATCAACGGTGACAAGGTCGATGCACTGGCGCTGATCGTGCATCGTGATCAGGCCGCCGGCAAGGGCCGCGTGCTCACCGAAAAAATGAAAGAGCTGATTCCGCGCCAGATGTATGACGTGGCCATCCAGGCTGCCATCGGTGGCCAGATCGTGGCACGCACCAACGTCAAGGCGTTGCGCAAGAACGTTCTGGCCAAGTGTTACGGTGGTGACGTCAGCCGTAAAAAGAAACTGCTGGAAAAACAGAAGGCCGGCAAGAAGCGCATGAAGCAGGTGGGTAACGTGGAAATTCCGCAAGAAGCCTTCCTCGCTGTGTTGCGAGTGGATGACTAAGCCATGAATCTGGATTTTCCGCTTCTCCTGGTGATCGCGGTGGCGGTCAGTGGTGGCCTGGCACTGGCCGATCGCCTGTGGCTGGCGCCACGCCGTCAGCGTGCAATTGCCGCCTACCGGCAACAGGTGAGCACTGCCGACGAGAAAATACTGGCGCAGCTGGACAAGGAACCGGTAGCGGTCGAATACGGCAAGTCGCTGTTTCCCGTGCTGGCCATTGTCTTCGTGCTGCGCTCGTTCCTGTTCGAGCCGTTCCAGATTCCGTCCGGCTCGATGATCCCGACCCTCCAGGTGGGCGACTTCATTCTGGTCAACAAGTTTTCCTACGGCATACGCCTGCCGGTGGTGGACCTGAAGGTAGTACCGCTGGGCGATCCGCAGCGTGGCGATGTCATGGTATTCAAGTATCCGGAAGATCCGCGCATCAACTACATCAAACGGGTGGTCGGCGTGCCGGGCGATATCGTCACCTACAGCTTCGACAAACGGCTGTATATCAACGGCGAGCCCGTGCCGGAACAGTGGCTGGGTGAAGAGCCCGGCAGCCTGGGCCGGGCGCAGCTGTTTACCGAGCAGCTGGGCGAGCACAGCTATCAGGTACGCAAGGAAAACAACCGGCGCATGGAGCCCAGCCGCGAGTGGCTGGTGCCGGAAGGGCACTACTTCATGCTGGGTGACAACCGTGACAACTCCAAGGACAGCCGCTACTGGAATGATCCGCATATCGCTCCGGAGTTCATGGGCATGGTGCCTGACTCCTATATCGTTGGCAAAGCATCGCTGATCTGGCTAAGCTGGCCATCACCCAAAACGGGCAACCTGCCGAACCTGTCGCGGGCTGGCCTGATTGACTGACAATATTGCCAAAATCGACCCGAACTGATGACCAGAGGGAGTTTCATGAATAGTGCAAAGCAACGCGGTGTTTCGCTGACCGGATGGCTGGTAATCCTGATACTGGCCGGCTTTTTTGCCAGTGTCGGCTTCAAGCTGTTTCCCCACTATATGGATAACAGGGCGCTGGACAAGATGATCACGGCGGTTGATCGTGATGCGGCGAGCGGCGTCAGGGTGCACAATGTTGGCGAGTTCTACTCGCACATCAACAAGAACATGCAGGTCAACAACATTCGCGACCTGAATGCCGCAGACATCATGGACGTGCGCGCCGAGGCCGGCGAGTTCCATGTGCGCCTGAAGTATGAAGTGCGGGAGAAAATCCTGAAAAATATCGACCTTGTCGTTTCTTTTGACAAAGAATATCGCGTGCGTAACCAGTGAATAATCCCCTAGCAAGCCTGCAGCGCAAATTGGGTTACCAGTTCAAGGACAGCAGCCTGCTGACGCTGGCCTTGACCCACCGCAGCTTTTCCGGACGCAACAACGAGCGTCTCGAGTTTCTCGGCGACGCCGTGCTCAACTTTGTCGCCGGCGAAGCACTGTTTCAGCATTTCGACCAGGCCCGTGAGGGTCAGCTGTCGCGCCTGCGTGCCCGTCTGGTCAAGGGTGAAACCCTGGCCGTACTGGCCCGCGCCATGGATCTGGGCGACTACTTGCGGCTGGGGTCCGGCGAGCTGAAGAGTGGAGGCTTTCGGCGCGAGTCCATTCTTGCCGATGCCACTGAGGCCATCATTGGTGCCATCTATCTGGATAGTGGCATGGAAGCGGCCCGCGAACAGGTATTGGCCTGGCTGGAACACGAGTTTGCCGGCCTGACGCTGGTGGATACCAACAAGGATGCAAAAACCCGGCTGCAGGAATTCCTGCAGTCTCGCGGTTGCGAACTGCCCGGCTACGAAGTGGTGGATATCCAGGGCGAACCGCACTGCCGTACCTTTCATGTTGAATGCCAGGTCAGCCTGCTGGATCACAAAACCAGCGGTCAGGGCGGCAGCCGCCGCATTGCCGAACAGGTGGCAGCCGCCGCCGCGCTGGTAGCCCTTGGCGTCGAAAACGGAAACAACCATGACTGAATCAATCAACAGCCGTTGTGGCTACGTTGCCGTGGTGGGACGCCCGAATGTGGGCAAGTCAACCTTGATCAACCATGTTCTCGGACAGAAACTGGCCATCACCTCACGCAAGCCGCAAACCACCCGGCACAACATGCTGGGTATCAAGACCGAGGGTGCGGTGCAGGCCATCTACATTGACACACCGGGTTTGCATGCCGGTGGCCAGACCGCGCTCAACCGCTACATGAACCGCAGTGCCCTGACGGCACTGCGCGACATCGATGTCTGCGTGTTTGTCGTTGACCGCATGCGCTGGACCGAAGAAGACGAGATGGTATACGAGCGCATCAAGGATTTGCGCTGTCCGCTAATTGTCGCCGTCAACAAGTCAGACCGGCTGGAAGACAAGCTGGACATGCTGGAGCACCTGCAATGGCTGCAGGACAAGCTGCCACAGGCTGAAATCGTACCCATTTCCGCCCTGCACCAGCACAATCTGGACACGCTGGAACAGCTGATTGGCGAGCGTCTGCCGGAGAACGAGCACTTCTATCCGGAAGACCAGATCACCGACCGTTCCAGCCGCTTTCTGGCCGCCGAACTGGTGCGTGAAAAAATCATGCGCCAGCTGGGTGCCGAACTGCCGTACCAGATGACGGTCGAGATCGAGGAGTTCAAGCATGAAGGCCGCATCCTGCACATCCATGCCCTGATTCTGGTTGAACGTGAAGGCCAGAAGAAGATCCTGATTGGTGACAAGGGTGAACGCATCAAGCTGATTGGCCAAGAAGCGCGCAAGGACATGGAAACCCTGTTCGACAACAAGGTCATGCTCAACCTCTGGGTCAAGGTGAAGAAAGGCTGGTCCGATGACGAACGCGCCCTGCGTTCGCTGGGCTATCAGGACTAGACGCAGGCCGGCCGCGCATGGACATGCAGACAGATCAGGCATTTGTCCTGCATGTGCGCCCCTACAAGGAAACCAGCGCATTGCTTGACCTGTTCACCCGCGAGCAGGGCCGCATCCGTGCCGTGTTGCGCGGTTATCGCAGCAAAAAGGGCAGTGCGGCGCGGCCTTTCAACTGTCTTGAAGTCGAGCTGCGCGGGCAGGGCGAGCTGAAAAGCATTGCCCGGCTGGAGCCGGCCGGCGGTTTTTTGCTGTTGCAGGGTGAGCGCCTGATGTGCGCCCTGTATCTCAATGAACTGAGCATGCGTTTGCTGCCACTGGCCGACCCGCAACCGCAGGTTCATGAACATTATCACCTGACCCTGCAGGCGCTGGCTGCCGGCCATGCGGTCGAGCCGCTGTTGCGCAGTTACGAATGGCGTTTGCTGGAGCAGCTGGGTTATGGTTTTTCCCTCGAACAGGACAGTCAGGGCCGGCCGCTGGAGCCGCAGGGCTGGTATCTGCTGCAGCCGGAAAGCGGTTTTCTGCCGGTTGCCGCAATACAGCCCGGTGCTTTTCTTGGCGCCGACCTGCAGGCGCTGGCTGCCGTACAATGGCAACAACCCGGGGTGGTGCGGACGGCCAAGCGCCTGATGCGCCAGGCCTTGGCCCCCCATCTGGGCAACCGCCCGTTAATGAGCCGCGAACTCTTTCTGCGGCACAAGGAGTCTTCTGCATGAACACCAAACAACGCATCCTGCTGGGCGTCAATATCGATCACATTGCTACCCTGCGCCAGGCCCGTGGCGGACGCGACCCGGAACCGGTCAAGGCCGCGCTGCTGTGCGAGCAGGCCGGTGCTGACGGCATCACCATCCATCTGCGTGAAGACCGCCGCCACATCCAGGACCGTGATGTCGAGCTGCTGCGTGAACTGATGCGCACCCCGATGAACTTTGAAATGGCTGTGACCGAAGAGATGCTGGCGATTGTCGAGCGCATCCGCCCCGAACATGTGTGCCTGGTACCGGAAACCCGTGCCGAGCTGACCACCGAAGGCGGGCTGGACGTGGCCGGCCAGGAAGCCCGTATTGCTGCCGCCGTCGAGCGCCTGCAAAAGGCCGGTATCCAGGTTTCGATCTTTCTGGATGCCGACGAGCAGCAGATCCTGGCGGTCAAGCGCACCGGTGCCACCACCATCGAGCTGCACACCGGCCATTACTCGGCCGCGCAAACCGCACAGCAGCAGGCGGTCGAGCTGGAGAAGGTCCGCAAGGCGGCCGCTTTTGCCCAGAAACAGGGGCTGGTGGTTAACGCCGGCCATGGTCTCAACTACCAGAATGTGGAGGCGATTGCCGCGATTCCCGGCATCAACGAGTTGAACATCGGTCATGCCATCATTGCCCATGCCCTGTTTGTCGGCCTGGAAAATGCCGTCGCCGAAATGAAGGCGCTGATGCTCGGCGCTGCCGGCTGAAAGAGCGGACAGTCTGCAAGGCTTTCGGCGCAGCTCCGGCCATGACAAAAATGTGCGTCATGTCCGGAGTGGCGTGAAGGAAATCTTCCGACAAGCGGTAGCCGGATGCAGGCCCCATGCGTCGCGGCCTTGGCGGCCTGCCATAATCCGGATCAAGAAAACGTACCGGCCTCGGCTTGATATCCACATCATGTGCGTATAGGGTTCATGCACTAACCCAATAACTTGTGTTTTCTCGTGTGCCCGTCGTGGTGCGACGAGTCGCAGGAGTCATGCATGAACCAAGCCGTCAAACAGCCTTCGAACATCAAAGCTGTCCAGTCCATTGCCCTGCAACCGGCATCGGCCGATATCTGGAATGCCAAATACCGTCTGAAAAGCAAGGACGGTCGTCCGGTAGATGAAACCATCGCCGCCACCCATGAACGGGTGGCCCGCGCCCTGGCCGACATCGAGCTGCCGGAGCACCGCGAGCACTGGTACGAGCAGTTCCTGTGGGCCCTGCATCGTGGTGCCATTCCGGCGGGGCGGATCATCTCCAACGCGGGAGCGCTGGCCTGGAAGCCGGCCACTTCAACCATCAACTGCACCGTGTCGGCGACCATTGGCGACTCCATGGATGACATTCTGTCCAAGCTGCACGAGGCCGGGCTGACGCTGAAAGCCGGTTGCGGCATCGGCTACGAATTTTCCACCCTGCGCCCCCGTGGCGCCTATGTGTCCGGTGCCGGTGCCTACACTTCCGGCCCGCTGTCGTTCATGGATATCTACGACAAGATGTGCTTCACCGTATCTTCGGCCGGTGGCCGCCGGGGTGCGCAAATGGCCACCTTTGATGTCGGTCACCCGGACGTGCTGGACTTCATCCGTGCCAAGCGCGAGGACGGTCGCCTGCGCCAGTTCAACCTGTCGCTGCTGATTACCACCGAATTCATGCAGGCGGTGGAGCAGGATGCCGACTGGTCACTGGCGTTTCCGGTCAGTGCTGCCGAACAGCAAGCGGACCAGCTGGATCTGGATGATCCGGACACGATCATCTGGCGCTACTGGCCCACCCATCGCAACTATGTGGTGCGCGAGGACGGCAAGGTCGCCTGCCGCATCTACCGCGTGATCAGGGCCCGGCGCATCTGGGACTCGATCATGGCCTCCACCTATGATTTTGCCGAACCGGGCTTCATCCTGATTGACCGCGTCAACCAGATGAACAACAACTGGTTCTGCGAAGATGTGCGTGCCACCAATCCGTGCGGTGAACAACCCTTGCCGCCCCATGGCGCCTGCCTGCTGGGCTCTATCAACCTGACCCGCTTCGTGCGTGAGCCGTTCAGCGACAATGCCCGTTTTGACTGGGATGAGTATCGCAAGGTGGTCAACATTTTCACCCGCATGCTGGACAACGTGGTGGAAATCAACGGCCTGCCACTACCCGAACAGCGTGACGAGATTTACCGCAAGCGCCGTCATGGCATGGGCTTTTTGGGCCTGGGCTCGACCATGACCCTGCTCGGCATGAAGTACGGCTCGGCCCAGTCGCTGGCTTTCACCGAGCAGGTATCGCGCGAGATGGCGCTGGAAGGCTGGCGTGCGGGGCTGGAGCTGGGGCGTGAAAAAGGCGTGGCACCGATCATGGACGAGGACTTCGAGGTAACCGGCGAGATGTTGGCCCGTCGCCCGGAAATGGTTACCGACGGCCTCAAGGCCGGCGACAAGGTCAAGGGCAGGCTGCTGTGGGGCCGCTATAGCCGCTACATGCAGCAGGTGGCCGAGGAAGAGCCGGAGCTGGTGGCCGCACTGGTTGAAGAGGGTGGGCGCTTTACCCACCACAGCTCGATTGCGCCAACCGGCACCATTTCCCTGTCGCTGGCCAATAACGCATCCAACGGCATCGAGCCGAGCTTTGCCCATCATTATTTCCGCAACATCATCCGCGAGGGCAAGAAAACCAAGGAGCAGGTCGACGTATTCAGCTACGAATTGCTGGCCTACCGTACCCTGGTCAATTCGCAAGCGACCCCGGCCGATCTGCCGGACTACTTCATCAGCGCCGACGAGGTCACGCCGATCCAGCATGTGGATGTGCAGGCGGCAGCGCAGAAGTGGATCGATTCGTCCATTTCCAAGACGGCTAACGTACCGACAGATTACCCCTACGAGGATTTCAAGGACATCTACCGCTACGCCTGGCAGCAGGGGCTCAAGGGTTGCACCACTTTCCGTTTCAATCCCGAGGCGTTCCAGGGCGTGCTGGTCAAGGAGGAAGACCTGGCCAGCACCACCTACCGGTTCTCCCTGGCCGACGGCAGCGTGGTTGAAGTCAAGGGCAACGAAGAAATCGAATATGACGGTGAAACCCACACCGCCGCCAACCTGTACGAAGCCTTGAAAGAAGGCTACTACGGCAAGTTCTGAGCGGAGAGCAGCAACCATGAGCATCAGCATCAATGAAAAAATCACCGGTTTTGAAGTGGTCAAGCCGGAGGCGGTAGCAGCAACGCCGGCACCCGAGCCGGACTATGTGGAAATGCACGAGAAGGTCAAGCGTCCGGAGCATCTGGTCGGCAGCACCTACAAGATCAAGACCCCGACTTCCGAGCATGCCTACTACGTCACCATCAACGATATCGTGCTGAACCCAGGTACCGAACATGAGCAGCGCCGTCCGTTCGAGATTTTCATCAACTCCAAGAACATGGAGCACTACCAGTGGATCGCGGCGCTGACCCTGATCATTTCAGCGGTGTTCCGCAAGGGTGGCGACTGCACCTTCCTGGTGGAAGAGCTGCAAAGCGTGTTCGACCCCAAGGGCGGCTATCTGATGCGGGGCGGCCGCTGGATGCCGTCGCTGGTGGCGGAGATCGGCGATGTGCTGGAGCGTCATCTCAAACACATCGGCATGATCGAGTCCGAACCGGACCTGCACCAGCAGGCGTATCTGGCGCAGAAACGGGCCGAATACGAGCAGATCAGTGCCCAGGCGCAGGTAGCCCCCAATTGCGACGACAGCACGCAGAGCTATCCGGCCGGTGCGCAACGCTGTGGCAAGTGTCATGTCAAGGCGGCGATCCAGATGGATGGTTGCCTGACCTGTCTGGCCTGTGGCGAGAGCAAGTGTGGGTAGGCTTTTCACTGCGGCTTTTGGGTACGGCTGAGACGCTCCGCCGCACCCGATAAACTTTGTGCGGGTGGGGGAGGAGGGTGGCCCGGCGGTGCCGGGCTGCTGTCGCGACGCCGACAATAAAGTTTGAGCGGTCCCGGGGCAGAAGCCACACACAACAACGCCGCGATTAATCGCGGCGTTGTTGTGTGTGGAGAGAGGGCTTACTCGGGTTTGAGCATGTCTTGCGGACGTACCCACTGGTTGAACTGCTCGTCAGTGACCAGTTCCAGTTCGATGGCGGCCTGGCGCAGGGTCTTGTTTTCCTCGTAGGCTTTCTTGGCGATTTTTGCCGCGTTGTCGTAGCCGATGTGGCGGTTGAGGGCGGTGACCAGCATCAGGCCGTTTTCCAGGTGGGCGGCCATTTGCTGCTCGTTGGCGCTCATGCCGGCCACGCAGTGCTCCTGGAAATTCACGCAACCATCGGCCAGCAGGCGGATGGATTCCAGCAGGTTGTGCACAATCACCGGCTTGAACACGTTGAGCTGCAAATGCCCCTGGCTGGCGGCCATGCTGACGGTGGTGTCATTGCCGATCACCTGGCAGGCCAGCATCGACAGCGCCTCGCACTGGGTCGGGTTGACCTTGCCCGGCATGATCGAGCTGCCCGGCTCATTGGCGGGCAACAGCACCTCGGCAAAACCGGCACGCGGGCCGGAGCCGAGCAGGCGCAGGTCGTTGGCCAGCTTCATCAATACTACAGCGAGGGTTTTCAATGCGCCAGACAGGATCACCAGACGCTCATGGCCAGCCAGTGCGGCAAACTTGTTGGGCGCACTGGTCAGCGGCAGGCCGGTTTGCGCGGCCAGTGCAGCGGCGACTTTTTCGGCAAATTGCGGGTGGCTGTTGAGGCCGGTGCCCACGGCCGTGCCGCCCTGGGCAATCTGGCAGATGGCGGGCAGGCTGTTTTCAATGGCGGCGCGGGCGTAATCCAGCTGGGCAACAAAAGCCGATAGCTCCTGGCCGAAGGTGACCGGCGTGGCATCCATCATGTGGGTGCGGCCGGTTTTCACCAGATCCATATAGCGTTGTGACTGGGTATGCAGCCCGTCGCGCAGGGTTTGCATACCGGGCAGCAGCTGGTTATTTACGGCCTGCAACACGGCGATGTACATGGCGGTGGGGAAGCTGTCGTTGGAGCTTTGTGCGCGGTTGACGTGATCGTTGGGGTGTACCGGCGACTTGCCGCCACGGCCCTGTCCGGCGATTTCGTTGGCGCGCCCGGCAATCACTTCATTGACGTTCATGTTGCTCTGGGTGCCGCTGCCGGTTTGCCAGACCACCAGCGGAAAGTGTGCATCCAGCGTACCGCTGATCACTTCGTCGGCGGCCTGTTCAATCAGGCTGGCCAGCTCCTGTGGCAGCTCGCCCAGCTCGGCGTTGACTTTGGCGGCGGCTTTTTTCACCTGTGCCAGTGCATGCACCACCGCCAGCGGCATCTGCTGGCCGCCAATCACAAAGTTTTGTTTGGAGCGCTGGGTCTGTGCGCCCCAGTAGGCATCCGCCGGGACTTCAATGGTGCCCATGCTGTCGGTTTCGGTACGGGTAGTCATGTGCTTCTCCTGCAAGTGGTCAATCAGTCGTGGTCTTTGCGCTCGGCAGCGTCCAGCTCGGCATTGCGAGCTTTCATCCGCTCCAGCGCATCGGGATCAATCGGCATTTTGTGTGCGGTATCGCGCAGCAGCAACAGGCTGCCGACAATGCTGCCCAACGCAGCGGCGATCACCAGCCAGATATACCAGGGCATGGGCAGGGCCTCATCGAAAGAATGAACTCCACTATACACCCGTGGCCGGCAGATGCCATTTAGAGCTATTTATGATAACAATTCTCATTTGTAAAATACAGGAGGCTCTATCATCGGGCGGCTTGCGGGTGTGACGCCAGCGCAGACACTGGGTACAATGTGGGTTTTTCCAGACCTGAGAGCATGTCCATGAACAGCCCCGTTGTTGTTGCCCTTGATTTTCCCGGTTTTGAGCAGGCCATGGCCATGGCCCGCCAGCTGAATCCACAGGACTGCCGGGTCAAGGTCGGCAAGGAACTGTTTACCCGCTGCGGACCGCAGGTGGTGGATGCGCTGCATCAGCTGGGCTTTGAGGTGTTCCTTGATCTGAAATTCCATGATATTCCCAACACCACCGCGATGGCGGTGAAGGCGGCGGCGGAAATGGGCGTGTGGATGGTCAATGTGCACTGCTCGGGCGGTTTGAAAATGATGGCCGCCTGCCGTGAAGTGCTGGAGCAGCATCAGGGCAGCAAGCCGTTGCTGATTGGCGTGACGGTACTGACCAGCATGGAACGGGAGGATCTGGCCGGTATCGGGCTGGATGTGGCACCGCAAGAACAAGTGTTGCGTCTGGCCGGCCTGGCCGAGCAGGCCGGGCTGGACGGGCTGGTCTGTTCGGCACAGGAAGCGCAGGCACTCAAGCAACAGTGGCCGGCGGGCCAGCTGGTAACGCCGGGCATTCGTCCGGCAGGCAGTGCCAGTGACGATCAGAAACGCATCCTGACGCCGGCCCGGGCGATGCAGGCCGGTTCCGACTATCTGGTCATTGGCCGCCCGGTCACCCGTGCAGACAATCCGGGGCAGGCTGTCGCCGCCATACTTGCCAGCCTCTGAATACCACGGGAAAGCAGGTACATATACGAATTTTATAATTCAAGGTTGCCGGCCTGCGGTCGATAGAATGTCCGTACATCACAAAGAAGGAAACTGCCATGTTCCGCAACCTGCGCATTGCCCCCCGGGCGGCACTTTTTTTTGGCCTGCTGGGTCTGATCACCCTGTTACTGGGCGTTTTTTCCATAGTGCAGCAAAACCGGCTCGGGCACATCACCGAAGAGTTGGGCACGCTGCGTTTGCCACAGGTGGCAGCGGTAGGTGAAATGCGTCGCGACTTCCTGACCATGCGGTTGTATACCGCCAACTTTGCCCTGACTTCTGACGAGGCAGCCAAGCAGTCAGCCCTGAGAACAGTTGAGGAGGCTGGTCGCTCATTCAAGGCCAATGGCGACAAGCTGGCAGCAATCGTTTCTGCCGAGGGTGGCAAGCTGTTGCAGCAGGCCGTTTCGCTGGTGGAGGTCTACAATGTATCGCTGGGGCAGTGGATGCAGGCACGCCAGGCTGGCCAGGAGCAGCTGGCCGAGGAGATTGACATTCGCCTGACAGCCCAGGGAGCGCAGGCTGTGGAAGCCGTGAATGCACTGGTTGCGTTTGAAATGCAGCAGGCCAGTGCCAGCGTTGCCAACGCGCAGTCGATAGAGTCCAGCTCGCTGACCAGCATCACGGTTGCCATTGTGGCTGCGCTGGTGGCGATGATTGTGTTGGCCATGCTGTTCAGCCGCAGCCTGCTGGTGCCGTTGCGGCTGGCGGTGGAAACCTCCAGGCGCATTGCCGAGGGAGATCTGACCCGTGATGTGCAGGACAGCGGCCGCGATGAGGCAGGTGACATGATCCGCGCGATGCAGCAGATGCAGTAGCAGCTGCGCGGAACCCTTGAGCACATCACCGACTCGTCCCAGCAACTGGCCAGCACATCGGAAGAGCTCAGCCTGATTACCAATGACTCCAGCCGTACGGTGCATGAGCAGAGCAGCCAGCTGGAACAGGCGGTTACCGCCGTCAACGAGATGACAGCGGCCATCGAAGAAGTGGCAGGCAATGCCAACAATACCTCGCGCAACACCGAGCAGACCCAGGTTCAGGTCCGTACCGGGCAGGGCAGGCTGCAGGAAACCGTGGACACCATCGACAAGCTGTCGGCGGAGATCGGCAAGACCAATGAAGGTATTGGCCGTCTGGCCGGTAATGTGCAGGAGATCGGCCAGGTCATCGAAGTGATTCGTGCCATTGCCGAGCAGACCAACCTGCTGGCGCTCAATGCCGCGATCGAAGCCGCCCGGGCCGGCGAGCAGGGACGCGGGTTTGCCGTTGTGGCCGATGAGGTACGGGCGCTGGCCGGCCGCACCCAGGAGTCCACGGTGGAAATCGAGCGCATGATCGGCAACGTGCAGAATGAAACCGAGGTGGCAGTCAACAATATGGAAACCAGCAGTCGCTGGGTGACCAGCACGCGGGAAATGGCATACGACGTACTGGAAGTGCTGAACCGTTCGGCCGAGCTGATGGACCAGATCAACCAGCAGAACCTGAGCATTGCCAGTGCGGCTGAAGAGCAGGCGATGGTCGCGCAGGAAGTCGACAGAAGTCTGGTGGCAATTCACGACCTGTCAGCCCAGACTTCTGCCGGTGCTGATGAAACACAGGTGTCCAGCCAGGAGTTGGCCCGTCTGGCTGAAGGGCTCAACGCCTTGTTGCAACGCTTCAGGTTGCACTGATTGCACCTGCAGTCATGGCCATGCCATGGCTGCAGGCAGGTCCTTGCTGTTACACTTTGCATCAGGAGTTTTGGCTGACCGGTTTTCTGCATGGGGCAGAGAGCGGGGCAGCCTGATCAAGGTGCAAGACAACCATGCTACATCCTGCCGAACATTCCCTGCTGGGCAAGCAAACCCGTTATAAGTCCCGCTATGATGCCAGCCTGCTGTTTGCCATCGAGCGACGGGTGAAATGGGAGCAATTTGGTCTTGACGGCTCGCAGCTGCCGTATCTGGGCGTCGACATCTGGACCGCTTATGAGCTGTCCTGGCTGTTGCCATCGGGCAAGCCGGTGGTGGCCATGGCGGAGGTAGAAGTGCCGGCCGACTCGCCCAACATCATCGAATCCAAATCCTTCAAGCTGTATCTGAACTCGTTCAACCAGTCCGTCTTTGCCGATACACATGCCGTCTGCTCGCTCATGGAGCATGACTTGTCGGCGGTGGCCGGAGCGGCAGTCCGGGTGCGGATGCTGGACCTAGACCAGGCTACTGCGCAGGGATTGGCAGTCTTGCCTGGCGCTTGCATCGACGGGCTGGAGATTGATATCGGCCAATACCATGAGCCTGATGCCGGCCTGCTGCAGACCAGCGAACAGGTGGCTCACGAGCAACTCCATAGTCATCTGCTGCGCTCGTGCTGCCCGGTCACCGGCCAGCCGGACTGGGGCAGTGTGGCCATTGATTACCAGGGTACAAAAAAGCTCTGCCGGGCCGGCCTGTTGCGTTATCTGGTCAGCTTTCGCGAGCATCAGGATTTCCATGAGCAATGCGTCGAGCGGATTTTCCTTGACCTGCACCGTTTGCTCGAACCTGAACGGCTGACCGTCCATGCACGCTATTTGCGCCGGGGCGGGCTGGATATCAACCCTTACCGCAGCACTCACCAAGCGCCATGGGATACCGGACGGCTGGTACGACAGTAGGCAAACAGGAGCATATCGATGAACAAAGCAGACATGACCCTGGGTTTTGCCGGCATAGGCCTGATGGGGCTACCCATGTGCCGGCGCTTGCTGGCGGCCGGTTACCCGTTGACAGTCTGGAACCGTAACCGGGACAAGTGCGCACCCCTGCAGGCGGAAGGAGCCGCAGTGGTAGCGACGCCGGCCGAGCTGGCACAGCATTGTGACGTGCTGATCCTGTGCCTGGCGGATACTTCGGCCGTATGCGAGGTCACGGAGGCAGTGTTGCCTGCCCTGCAAAAAGGCCAGATTATTATTGACTGCTCCAGCATCGAACCGCAGGCCACCCGCGAGCTGGCAGCGCGGGTGGTGCAGCATGGGGCGCACTGGCTTGACGTGCCGGTGTCCGGCGGAGTGGGCGGTGCCGAAAACGGTAGCCTGACGCTGATGGCCGGTGGCGCTGCCGATGTGCTGGCACGGGTGGAACCGGTCCTGATGCAGCTGGGCCAGCGCCTGACTCACATGGGGCCGACAGGCAGCGGGCAGGTGACCAAGATATGCAACCAGATGTTGGTGGCTTGTAATGCGATGGTGATTGCCGAAGTGGTGGCACTGGCGCAGCGCGCCGGAGTGGACGCGGAGCTTCTGACGCCGGCCCTGACGGGCGGTTTTGCTGACAGCAAGCCGCTGCAGATCCTGGCGCCGCAAATGGCCAGCCGTACCTTTGAACCGGTCAGGTGGCATGTACGCACTCTGCTCAAGGATCTGGACATGGCGGCCAGCCTGTCGCAGGAGCAGGGCAGCGCTACGCCGATGAGCGGCATTGCGGCCCAGCTGATGCGCATGCATGCTGCCGCCGGCAGTGCCGGTCGCGATCCGTCCACCCTGATCGAGCTGTACAGCCGGGAGGAACCATGCAACTGATTGCCAATCTGTCGCTGTTGTTTACCGAGCGGCCTTTGCCGGAGCGGGTGGCTGCTGCACGGCAGGCAGGATTTGACGGAGTCGAGATCCAGTTTCCCTACGAGCTGTCACCGCTTGAACTGAAACGGGAGCTGGAGCGGCAGGGCATGCCGCTGTTGCTGATCAACCTGCCGGCCGGAGACCTGATGGACGGTGGGCCCGGGCTGGCGTGCCAGCCACAGCGCCGGCGCGAATTTGCCGAGGCGCTGGATACTGCGCTGGAGTATGCGGCCATTGCCGGGCCGAAAATGGTCAATGTGCTGGCCGGCCGGCTGACCGCAGGGCAAGACCCGGAACAGGCTTTCATGACGCTGGCCGCCAATGTGCGCGAGGCCGCGCGGGCCTTTTCCCGGTTGCATATCGAGGTGCTGGTCGAGGCGATCAATCCGCTCGATATGCCGGGTTTTTTCCTTAATACCCCGCAACAACAGCTGGACTTGCTGCGCGAGATCGCACAACCCAATGTCCGGGCACAGCTGGACCTGTACCATATGGCGCGTCAGGCCATTGACCCGGGGCAGGCGATTGCCGAGCTCGGGGATGCCATCGGGCATGTCCAGTTTGCCGATTGCCCGGGGCGGCATGAACCGGGCAGCGGAGTTCTGGATTTTCCGGCTATTCGTCATCAGCTGGAGCAGGCCGGCTATCGGGGTGTCTGGGCGGCGGAATACCGGCCATCCGGTCGCACCGAAGAGAGCCTTGGCTGGATGCAGAGCGCGGCTTTTTCACGTTAGTGTGTGCATTGTCGGGGAAATTCAACGGAAATGCTGCGAACTCCGGGCAGGCGTCAGGCTTGTACCGGTCAATACCTGACTTCCAATAACCGGACAAGAAGGATCGGTATCATGATGCTGGAAAAAATCAAAACGGCCCTGCAGGTGCTCAACCCTGCATTTCTTGAGGTAACCGATGAAAGCCACATGCACAGTCGTGGTCATGAAACCCACTACAAGGCGGTGATTGTGTCAGAGGCGTTTGCCGGGCTGAGCAAGGTCAGGCGTCAGCAGGCGGTGTATGCAGCACTGAAAGATGTCATGCCCTATGCGCTGGCACAGCATACCTACACTCCCGAAGAGTGGTCGCAGGCAGAGCAGGCACCTGATTCGCCCAATTGTATGGGCGGCAGCCTGCACGACGTGCAGCAGGGCTGAGGGAGCAGCTGCCCTGGCTAGCGTGTGGCCATCCAGATCAGCAGCCCGGCCTGGAAAATGGCAAAGAAGGTCAGGGTGAAAATGGTGAACCTGAGCGTATTGTCATCGCGCTGCAGCAGGCTGATTTTTTCGTCCAGTTTCTTGATTTGAGCGGTCTGTGCACGCAGGTTCTGATCCGAGCTGTACAACAGGTGTGCGGCTTCCAGGTGATCCATCACGCGGACCTTTTCCCGGTTCCAGTCACGCCCCAGCTGCTCCAGGCGGATAGCGGTACAGCTGGCGCTCATTTGTACGCCGTCGTTATAGGTGACGGTGAAACCCTGTGCCTGCAGGGCGTGATCACGGCGCAAGCGGGCCAGCTCATTGGGGGCCTGGCCGCTTTTCAGTCCGACTGTAGGCAAACTGTAGTCATGCCATTTTGGACTGCACCAGTCGATGGCCTGGGCCAGCAGCAAACGGCCCAGGCCACGGTTGCCCGGATCGGTGACCAGCCCATGCTCGGGTAAAACATGAATGGTCTTTTCACGGTGATCAACCCAGAGTTCCAGGCAGTTGTTTGCTTTCGAATTCTTTTTCTCGGGCAGCGTGATGCTCAGGCGCAGCATGCTGAATTCTTTGCTGTGGCGGCTGATGCGGTTGAGGCAGGCAAACAGCAGGGGGCGCAAGCCTGTTTCACGTTCGGCGGCCAGGGGGGCAAGGCGCAAAATCTGCGTGCTTTCGTAGGGCAGGCCGGCCCAGAGCTGCTGTTTCTTTTGCAACGGCGATTCGACCGCTTCAGTTTCCGGAGCGGATGTCGCAGTTTCAGACGATATCATCTCATCTGCGGGACGGGACGCAGGCTGTGCTGGTGTGCCGGTAGGGGCGTTATCGGGCTGCTGGTTCATGTTGCATCAGACCTTGTATGTCATCTTGGTTTCTTCCTGCCTGCTTCGGCAGCTACAACCGAATCTATAGGGTGGCCAAATGCTATCTCTGCAGGCTGCCGGCTTTCCGGCTTTTTCCGTTGCGGCCGACGTGATCCTTGCCGGTACAAGCCATTGGAAGCATCTGTTCAGGTGGGTTTTTTCTGCATTACGCTCAGGATGCTGGCAGTGAAAATCAGGGCGGCACCGGCGATCGAGCTGGGGCCCGGTGTTTCGTTCCAGAGGAGCCAGGCAATGATGCCGGAGAATACGATGGCGCTGTAGGCCACCGGGCCAATCAGACCAGGCGGAGCCAGGGCGTAGGCCTGCGACATGGCAAACTGTGCCAGGGCCGCCAGCAAGCCGGCGGCCAGCAACAGCAGCAGTTGCTGCGAATCCAGCGGCTGCCAGGCCCATGCCAGCGGAATGGCCGATAAGCTGGTGCTGAAGAAAGCAAAGTAGAACACGATACGGAAGGCCGGCTCGCTGTCACTCATTTCACGGATGGACACAAAGGCGCTGGCGGCGAGCAGACTGGCGGCCAGGCCGACCAGCGACAGGCTGCTGAACAGGGCCCCCGAAGGCTTGCTGACCAGCAATACCCCGGCCAGGCCGACCAGTGACAGTGCCAGCATGCGTCTGGTCAACGGCTCCTTGAGCCAGAGCCAGGCCAGCAGTGGTGTGAACACCGGTGCCGAATAGGTAAACAGCATGGCATCGGCCAGTGGCAGGTGCGCGATGGCATAGAAGAAGCAATACATGGCGCCCAGCCCGTAGGCGGTACGTTTCAGGTGGGTCAGTGGCCGGTCGGTCTTCAGCGGCTGCAACCCTTTGGCAAGCACCAGTGGCAGAAAGAACAGCACGCCCACCAGGTTACGGAAAAACACTATCACTTCGTTGCTGACCGTAACCGAGGCTTCACGGATAAACACGCCCATCAGCGAAAACAGCAGGGCCGACAGGGCCAGCAGGGCTGCGCCACGCAGGGGTTGTATGCTGCGCATCAATGCGACAGGCGGTTTTGCAGCTGGGTCAGCATGGTTCCGCGTTTGAACAACAGATGCCAGCGCTTGCCGCCCAGCTGGCGCCAGAGCCGGGCGGAGCGGATGCCGGCAAACAGTAATGCGCGGATTTTGGCTGCTGTTGCTTCCTGCTGCAGATAACGCATGTCGCCATGCACCTGGATGCGCTGGTTGAAGGTGCTGATGGTGTCCTGGTACAGGTCGGCAAAGGCACCGACCACGCCACTGCTGGTAATGCCGAACTGTTCAGCCTGTTGGCCGATGCGCTCCAGCCGTTCGCCGGTCAGTTGCAGCAGGTCGTCGCGGCGGGCGAACTGTTGCTCCAGTCCCAGCATGGACAGGGCGTAGCGCAGGCTTTCGCGGGGCAGGTTGTGGGCGTCGCGCAACAGGGCGGCCTGCAGGGTGCGGTAGCCGTCACGCAGCGCGTAATCATCGCCGCCATAGACATCCAGCGTGCTTTGCGGGTTGCGTATCAGCAGGGTGTTGAGCATGTACTCCAGCGAGGCATCGCTGATCTGGCCGGTTTGCGCCAGCTTGTGTACCAGATGTGCCGCCTGGAACAGGCCGGCAAGAGCCACCAATTGTTCTTGCAGTGGGGTCATGGCCGCTGAATTCCTTCATCCCAGGGTTGGCAGGACTCGATGATGCCGCCGCCGAGGCACACATCACCGTCATAAAATACAATGGACTGGCCGAGGGTGACTGCACGCTGGGGCTGGTCGAAATTCACCTGGAAACCGTCACCAAGGGGCTCCACGCTACAGCTCTGATCGGGCTGGCGATAGCGTACCTTGGCGCTCAGGCCATCAATGCGGGTGACGTCCACCGGGTTGATCCAGCTGACCTGGCGCACCACCAGGCTGCGCGAGAACAGCCAGGGATGCTCATTGCCCTGGCCGACAATCAATACGTTGCGCTGAAGGTCCTTGGCCAGCACATACCAGGGCTCTTCGCTGGCGTCCTTCATGCCGCCAATGCCCAGCCCCTGGCGCTGGCCGATGGTGTGGTACATCAAGCCGGCATGCTCGCCGATCACCTGGCCGTCGGTGGTTTCGATCGGGCCGGGCTGGGCGGGCAGGTATTGCCTGAGAAAATCGGTAAAGCGGCGCTCGCCAATGAAGCAGATGCCGGTCGAGTCTTTCTTGCTGGCAGTGATCAGTCCGTGCTCTTCGGCCAGTGCGCGAACGGCCGGCTTTTCCAGTTCGCCAACGGGAAACAGGCTCTGGGCGATTTCACGGCCGCCCACCGCGTGGAGAAAATAGCTCTGGTCCTTGTTGGTATCGACTCCCTTGAGCAGCAGGCTCTGGCCGTTTTCGTCTTGACGACGGACATAGTGGCCGGTGGCGATCAGGTCGGCGCCAAGGCTTTTGGCATAATCAAGAAAAGCCTTGAACTTGATTTCCCGGTTACACAGGATGTCCGGGTTGGGGGTGCGGCCAGCCTGGTATTCGGCCAGGAAATGCTCGAATACATTGTCCCAGTATTCGGCGGCAAAGTTGGCTGTATGCAGCTTGATGCCCAGCGTGTCGCACACTGCCCGGGCGTCGGCCAGGTCCTCGCGGGCGGTGCAGTATTCGGTGCCGTCGTCCTCTTCCCAGTTTTTCATGAACAGGCCTTCCACCTGGTAGCCTTGTTGCAACAGCAGCAGGGCCGCAACGGAAGAGTCGACGCCGCCGGACATGCCGACGATTACACGGGTTTGCTGGGGATGGTTCATGATTCTCGAAAAGCAGCTGACTGGAAAGGGTGCAGTTTATCAGGTTGCAGTCAAAAAATACCCTTGAGCATGGCCAGCGGATAGCATGAGCCAGCCAGGTGATCCCGCAGGCATTGCATCACCAGCGGACTGCGCCACTGTTGTCGTTCGGCCTGCAGCTCGGCAGGGCTGAGCCACAAGGGTTCGATGATTTCGGCATCCAGCACGGCATCATCCTGGCGCTGCAGGGGCGTAGCGGCAAAGCACAGGCGCTGGTAGGTCACGCCGTTCGGGGCCAGGTACAGATAAATCCCGGTGACGGCGGTGATCCTGACGTGCCAGCCGGTTTCTTCCAGGGTCTCGCGCACGGCCGCCTGTTCGAGGGTTTCGCCTGCCTCAAGGTGTCCGGCCGGCTGGTTGATCATGATGCCCCGGCTGGTGTGCTCACGTACAAACAGAAACCGGCCGTCCTGCTCGACAATGCTGGCAACGGTGATGTGGGGGCTGAATGTCATGGTTAGATGCTCCGTGAATGCTTTGTTTGAAGCGTAAGTCTAAGGTCGTAATACCGGGCCTCGCGTATGGGTTTATGATGGCCTGCAGTCCGGAGTGGAACAGACTTGGTCAGCTGCAAGGTAACCGGCGGGAACTATGCTATAATAGCCGGCGTTGCAAAACATGTGACTCAAGCACCAGATCCGTTGTCGGATGTGCAGTTATATGAAGAATTTAAGCTCTGTCAGGCCACACGCGTGACAGTTTTTTGTTTTAAACCACGTTAACCACGGAGTTACAGCATGGGATACCAAAAGATCCAGGTGCCAGCCGGTGACAAAATCACCGTTAATGCAGACATGTCCTTGAACGTTCCTAACAACCCGGTCATTCCTTACATCGAGGGTGACGGTATTGGTGTTGACATCAGCCCCGTCATGATCAAGGTGGTTGATGCAGCCGTTGAGAAAGCCTACGGCGGCGAGCGCAAGATTTCCTGGATGGAAGTCTATGCCGGTGAAAAAGCCACCCAGGTATACGATTCCGAAACCTGGCTGCCAGAAGAAACCCTGGAAGCCGTACGCGACTACGTTGTATCCATCAAGGGTCCGCTGACCACTCCGGTCGGTGGCGGCATCCGCTCCCTGAACGTTGCCCTGCGCCAGCAGCTGGACCTGTACGTTTGCCTGCGTCCCGTACGCTGGTTTGAAGGTGTACCCAGCCCGGTCAAGCGTCCCCAGGACGTGGACATGGTGATCTTCCGTGAAAACTCCGAAGACATCTACGCCGGTGTCGAGTGGCAGGCCGGTACCCCGGAAGCCGACAAGGTCATCAAGTTCCTCACCGAGGAAATGGGCGTTACCAAGATCCGTTTCACCGAAGGTTGCGGCATCGGCATCAAGCCGGTTTCCGAACAGGGCACCAAGCGTCTGGTGCGCAAGGCGCTGCAGTACGTGGTCGACAACGATCGCGACTCCCTGACCATCGTGCACAAGGGCAACATCATGAAGTTCACCGAAGGTGCCTTCAAGGAGTGGGGCTACGAGGTTGCACGTGACGAGTTCGGTGCCGAGCTGCTGGACGGCGGCCCATGGATGCAGTTCAAGAACCCGAAAACCGGCAAGAACGTCATCGTCAAGGATGCCATCGCCGACGCCATGCTGCAGCAGATCCTGCTGCGTCCTGCCGAGTACGACGTGATCGCCACCCTGAACCTGAACGGTGACTACCTGTCCGACGCCCTGGCAGCCGAGGTCGGTGGTATCGGTATCGCTCCGGGTGCCAACCTGTCCGACAGCGTTGCCATGTTTGAAGCGACCCACGGTACTGCACCGAAGTACGCCGGTCAGGACAAGGTCAACCCCGGCTCCGTGATCCTGTCTGCAGAAATGATGCTGCGCCACATGGGCTGGAACGAAGCGGCCGATCTGATCATCAAGGGCATCAACGGTGCCATTGGCCAGAAAACCGTAACCTATGACTTCGAGCGCCTGATGGACGATGCCAAGCTGCTGTCCTGCTCAGAGTTTGGTGACGCGATGATTGCCAAGATGTAATCTGATTGCTGTATCAAAAACGCCCCACACCTGTGGGGCGTTTTTGTCTGGAACGAAACATGACTGACGATGATGATTTTTCCCTGTTTGCCCGCGAGATGAAAGGTGTACGCCGGATCCGGGTGGATCAGGCGGAGACCGGCTCCCGGCCGGTGGACAGGCAGAACCAGACGCTGGCACGCCAGCGGGCAGTGCAGGCCGGCACGAAAATAAAGATGGACGGCCTGTCGGATCAGTATGTGATTGATGTGGGGCCGGAAGACTTTCTGTTGTGGGGCCGCGACGGGGTGCAGGACAGCCAGTTGCGTCGCCTCAAGGCCGGTCAGATTGCCTTTGAGGGCAGCATTGATTTGCACGGCATGACGGTGGAACGGGCGCGCAGCGAATTATGGGCCTTTCTGGCCGAGGCAGTGAAGCTGGAAGTGCGCTGTGTGCGGGTCACCCACGGCAAGGCCAACCGGCTGGACGGCCGCAAGCCGATGCTGAAAAGTCACGTCAACACCTGGTTGCGTCAGCACGATCGCGTGCTGGGCTTCAGTTCATGCCAGCCGAAACATGGCGGCACCGGTGCGCTCTATGTGCTGCTCAAACGCACCATGCTGGAAGGGCGGGACGAGAGTTCCTTCTAGCTGCCGGGTGCGCACAGATCGCACCTGGACAGCATGTGGCGGAACAGCATTGCCCTAGCGCACAGGCTGCTGGGTGTAAAGCGAGGCCAGCAGGTCGTCGAGCACGGCGTTGTTGAGGTTCTTGTGGTGGTTGGCAATGATCACCACCGCCCAGTTGTTGCCGTCCTTGTCTTGGCTGTAACCGGCAATGGCGCGGACGTTTTTCAGTGTGCCGGTCTTGACGCGGGCCTTGCCGGCAACGGGTTGTTTGGCCAGACGCCGGCGCATGGTACCGTCCACACCCACCACCGGCAGGGATGCCTGGAATTCTGCAGCATAGGGGCTGTGTGCCGCCTGTTGCAACATCAGGGCCAGCTCTCGGGCGGTCAGACGCTCCTGGCGTGACAGGCCTGAACCGTTTTCGATGACCAGCGTGTCGGCCTTGCCGCCCAGCCCTTGCCACCAGTTGTTGATGGAGCGACGTGCGGCCACCACATCGTCGGCATCGGACGGGGTACGGAAGTGGGCACCCAGGGTGATGAACAACTGTTTGGCAATGGTGTTGTTGCTGAACTTGTTGATGTCGCGGATGGTGTCGGCCACAGAAGCGGACGGCAGCCTGGCCAGTAGCTTGGCGCTGGCGGGTGTCTCGCCAAGCAATGTTTTGCCGTTGAGTGTGCCGCCCATGTCGTCCCAGGTGCTCCGGATCACGCCGGACGAATAGCGTGTGTGATCAATGAAGGCGAAGTAGCGCTCGCTGCTGCAGCCTTCGGGAATGCTGCCGGAAACGGTCAGGCTAAGCTGGTCGGCACTCTGGCGCGGCAGGAAACTGACCTTGGTATGCACGTGACAGGCTCTGGCCGGAACTACCTGCAGCTGGTTATTGATCTGCACTTCGGGAACCAGCGGGTCCGATACCACCACCGCCTTGCCGCGATCGGTGCGCACGATGAAGCGCTGCGCGTTGAAGTTGATCAGTAGGCCGTCGGGTTCGACCATGAAAGGCCGGTACAGGTCGCTGGCCTCGCCATCAAAGGCGATCAGGTTCTTGATGTCGTAGTAGCTGCCGTCCAGTATCAGGTTGCCGCGAATGTGCTTGATGCCCTGCAGCTTGAGGTCACGCAGCAGCAGCCAGAGGCGTTCGGTGGTCAGCTTGGGGTCGCCGCCGCTGCGAAAATACAGGTTGCCGTGCAGGGTATCGCCAATCACCTCGCCATCGGTCAGCAGGTCGGTTTTCCAGGTGTAGGTCGGGCCGAGGGTATCCAGGGCGGCATAGGTGGTCACCAGTTTCATGACCGAAGCCGGATTGACCGACTTGTCGGCGTTGTAGCTTGTGCCCTGTGCGGTACCGTTCAGGGGCAGGGTTATCAGGGTCAGGGAGTCGGCAGGCAGCTGGTGACGTGTCAGTACGCGCTGGATGTCATTGGCGTCAGGATGGGCGGCATGGGCAATGGATGTCAGACTGACGGACAGGCCGAGAAAAGCAGAAAAAATAAATTTGCGCATCGAAAATGAACTGCAGAATTTGAAAAAGATGGACCGGCTGCTGTGCCGGATAAACGTTTAGGTAGCACAGTATGCCTGAACTGCCGGTAATAAAAAATGACGTCAAGATGTGATGGCACTTGCTTAATCGGGCTTCCCGTTTATTAGCCGGTATCTATGAGTAGCAAGTCCGTCTGTACGAAAGGGTTACCTGCGAATTCATTCGCACACGTCGCACACGTCGCACACGCACCTCCGAGGCCCGGCTATGCCGGGTTTGCCCGGATAAATCCGGACCGTAGGTGCGAATTCATTCGCACATGAATCTCTGTTGCCCGGCCATGCCGGGCTTGTCCGGATAAATCCGGACCTACAGAAGCAGCCTGCGTAAGGGTGATCTCCAGCGCGGTGTGTATGCTCATGCGGCCAAATATCTGGCTATCAAAGGCTGGAAGTCTGTTAGACTGTGCGCCTTGATATTTGGAGGCTGTCATGGCAAAAAATCGTTCGCGCCGTCTGCGCAAAAAACTCTGTGTCGACGAGTTCCAGGAACTGGGCTTTGAAGTACAGGTTGCTTATCCCGAGTCCCTGTCCGATGAGGCCATCGAGGCTTTTTATTCCGATTTCATTGTCGAGGCCATCGAACGCAATGGCCTGGGCCTGATTGGCGGCCCCGAGTACGCACTGGTTTGCCTGGGTGCGCGTGGTTCCGTCACACCGGAGCAACGCAGTGCTGTTGAGAGCTGGCTGAAGGGTCGCAGCGAGCCGGCCAGCGTTGAAATCAGCGAACTGCAGGATGCCTGGTACCCCGAGACTCCGGTACGCCAGCAAGCCTGATTGGCATGCAATAAAAACGGGACGCTCAGGCGTCCCGTTTTTATTTGTGCGGAATAACCCTTTATCAGCCGCCCAAATAGGCCTTGCGCACGTCTTCGTTGACCAGCAGGTTGGCACCGGTATCTTCCAGAACCACGCGGCCATGCTCCATGACATAGCCCCTGTCTGCCAGTTTCAGTGCCTGGTTGGCGTTCTGCTCGACCAGAAACACCGTGACGCCGGCTTCGCGCAGCTGTTCCAGAATGGCAAAGATCTGTTGGATGATGATGGGAGCAAGACCCAGCGAAGGCTCGTCAAGCAGCAGCAGGCGCGGCTCGCTCATCAGGGCACGGCCGATTGCCAGCATCTGCTGTTCGCCACCGGACATGGTGCCGGCACGCTGGGCAAAGCGCTCGTGCAGGCGCGGGAACAGGCCCAGCACACGTTCCAGGCGTTCTTCGCGCACTTCCTTGTCGTCACAGAAAAACGCGCCCATGGCGAGGTTTTCCTCGACCGTCAGGCGGGCAAACACCCGACGGCCTTCCGGTACTATGGCCATGCCCTGACGCATGATCTGGGCAGTGGGCATGCCGAGCAGCGACTGGCCCTCGTAGATGATGTCACCACTGGCCGGACGCGGATCGCCGCACAGACTCATCATCAAGGTGGTCTTGCCGGCGCCGTTGGCGCCGATCAGGGTGACGATCTCACCACGTTTAACCTCGATGGAGACATCGTGCAGGGCCTGGATCTTGCCGTAAAAGGTATTCAGGTTGCTGACCTGGAGCATGCTAGTCCTCTCCCAGATAGGCTTTGATCACGTCGGGGTTGTTGCGCACTTCGTCCGGTGTGCCGGCAGCCAGGGGAGCGCCCTGGTTGATCACGACAATGTGGTCGGAGATGTCCATCACCAGTTTCATATCGTGCTCGATCAGCAGCACGGTCATCTCGTGGTGGTCACGCAACTCGGCGATCAGGTGTTTCAGGCCGTCGGTTTCACTGGGGTTGAGGCCGGCTGCAGGCTCGTCCAGCATCAGCAGGGTCGGATTGGTGACCATGCAGCGGATGATTTCCAGGTAACGCTGCTGACCATAGGCCAGAGTGCCGGCTTCACGGTTGGCGTGTTCCAGCAGGCCGACCTTGTCCAGCCAGTAGCGGGACTGTTCCAGCGCGCGCTGCTCGGCATCGCGGTAGCGCGGGGTCTTGAACAAGCCGGCCAGCAGGTTGTTGTTGAGCAGGCGATGCTGGGCCACCAGCAGGTTTTCCAGTACGGTCATGCTTTTGAACAGGCGCACGTGCTGAAAGGTGCGGATCATGCCCTTGTTGGCGATCTTGTGGCCGGGCAGGCCCTGGATCTCTTCGCCACGGAAGCGGATCACGCCTTCGGTCGGTTTGTAGAAACCGGTCAGGCAGTTGAATACCGTGGTCTTGCCGGCACCGTTGGGGCCGATCATGGAGACGATCTGGCCTTCACGGGCTTCCAGCGCGACACCGTCCACGGCCAGCAGGCCGCCAAAACGCATGCGCAGTCCGCTGACTTCAAGAATGTTCTTGCTCATTGGCGCAACTCCACATGCGGACGTTTCATCGGCAGCAGCCCCTGCGGACGCCAGATCATCATCAGCACCATCATCAGGCCGAACAGCAGCATGCGGTATTCATTGAACTCGCGGGCCAGCTCCGGCAAGACGGTCATGATGATGGCTGCCAGCACCACACCGATCTGCGAACCCATACCACCGAGCACCACGATGGCCAAAATGATGGCCGACTCGATGAAGGTGAAAGACTCGGGGCTGATGAAACCCTGGCGGGCGGCGAAGAAGCTGCCGGCAAAACCGGCAAAGGTGGCGCCAATGGTGAAGGCGCTGAGTTTGATGTTGGTCGGGTTCAGGCCTAGGGCACGGCAGGCGATCTCGTCTTCGCGCATGGCTTCCCAGGTGCGGCCGATCGGCATGCGCATCAGACGGTTGATCACGAACAAGGTGATCAGCACCAGTACCAGTGCCAGCAGGTAGAGGAAAATCACCCTGTGGTTGCTGTTGAAAGCGATGCCGAAATAATCATGGAAGGTTTGCGTGCCTTCCGGGGCGCGGCGGGCGAACTCCAGGTTGAACAGCGTCGGCTTGGGGATGTTGCCGATGCCGCGCGGACCACCGGTGATGTCGGTCAGGTTGTTTAGCAGGATGCGGATGATCTCGCCAAAACCAAGGGTCACGATGGCCAGATAGTCACCGCGCAGGCGCAACACCGGGAAACCCAGAATGAAGCCGAAGAAGGCGGCCATGATGCCGGCTGCGACCAGCCCGCTCCAGAAGCCGATGCCGAAATACTGGGCCAGCAGGGCGTAGGTGTAGGCACCCACGGCGTAGAAGCCGACGTAACCCAGGTCGAGCAGGCCGGCCAGGCCGACCACGATGTTCAGCCCCAGGCCCAGCATCACGTAGATCAGTACCAGGGTGGCCAGGTCGATCTGGCTGCGGCCGGCCAGGAAAGGGAAGGCCAGGGCGGCAATGATGATGATCAGCCAGACCAGCTTCTGCAGCCACGGGCGGTCGAGCAGGTTGTGCTGACCGAGGCCTGCCGGACGCGGAATGGCTTCTTTGGCACGCTCGATCCAGTCGCGCAGCAGGTTGTAGAGGAAAATGAAGCCGGCTGCGGCGGCGATTTTCCAGTAAACGGAAGAGTCGGCTACCACCACGGTGAGCTGCGAGCCGGCCTGAGTCAGGCGCACACCCAGCAGCACTGCGGTGAGGATGGCAACGACAATCGCGGAGAAAATGGCAGATTTGAAGTGAAGACGCATCAGACTTTCTCCACCTCGGGACGACCCAGAATGCCGGTCGGGCGGAACAGCAGGATCAGGATCAGCAGGGCAAAGGCCACGGCATCCTTGTACTGGGTGCTGAAGTAACCGGAGGTCATGGCCTCGGTCACGCCCAGCACCAGCCCGCCGAGCACGGCGCCGGGAATGCTGCCAATGCCGCCAAGTACGGCAGCGGTAAAGGCCTTCAGGCCGGCCATGAAGCCGATGTAGGGGTTGACCACGCCGTAGTACAGGCTCAGCAATACGCCGGCCACGGCCGCCAGTGCGGCACCAATGACAAAGGTGATGGCGATGATGGCGTTGCTGTTGATGCCGAGCAGGCCGGTCATCTTGATGTCTTCGGCACAGGCACGACAGGCACGCCCGGTACGCGAGCGGCTGATGAATATGGACAGGGCCAGCATGGCAACGAAGGTGGTGACAAAAATGATGATTTGCATGTAGGACAGACTGGCGGCCGCGTCATCGGAGCCAAGGCTGATGCCGCCGGTGATCATGCTGGGCATGGCCACGTCACGTGCCCCCTGGGCGATACGGACAAAGTTTTGCAGCAGGATCGACATGCCGATAGCGGAAATCAGCGGGATCAGCCGGTTGCTGCCGCGCAGCGGCCGGTAGGCGACCCGTTCGATACTGAAACCGTAGGCGCTGGTGACAATCATGCTGAGCAGAAAAGCGCCAAGTATCAGCAGCGGCAAACTTTCCAGGCCCAGCATGGCCAGCCCGGTCAGGGCGATGAAGGTGACATAGCTGCCGATCATGTACACCTCGCCGTGGGCGAAGTTGATCATGCCGATGATGCCGTAAACCATGGTGTAACCAATGGCAATCAGAGCATAGGTACTGCCGACGGTCAGGCCGTTGAGCAGCTGTTGCAGGAAATAATAAAACTCGTCAATCATGCGGGAATACCAACCGGTAAACATAGAGGAAGTGCCGACAGCTTGCTGCGCAAAGGCTGCGGCACATCCAGAAGCCCCGCCAGTGGCGGGGCAGGGTACGGGCTTACTCGGTCAGAGCGGTCTTGGTGTTGTCGGCGTGCCACTCGTAGACGATGAAGCTGAATTCTTTCAGGTCGCCTTTCTCGTCAAACTCCAGGGTACCGGTTGGAGTGTCGAAGCTGTTGCTGCGGATGGCTTCGGCAATCTTGTCGGTGTCGGTGGAGTTGGTGATTTTCATGGCATCAGCCATCACCTGTACGGCAGCGTAGGCAGGGAATACGAAAGCACCGCTCGGGTCCTGTCCCTTGTCCTTGAATGCCTTGACCAGGTCGGCGTTGGCGGGATCTTCGTCAAATGCCTTGGGCAGTGTGGTCATCATGCCTTCAGCGGCAGCGCCGGCAATGGCAGTGATGTCGGTGTTACCCACACCCTCTGGGCCCATGAACCTGGCCTTGAAGCCGTTTTCGGCAGACTGGCGCAGCAAGGCACCCATTTCCGGGTGGTAACCGCCAAAGTAGACGAACTCGACGTTTTCACGCTTCATTTTGGCGATCAGAGCAGAGAAGTCCTTGTCACCGGCGGTTACGCCTTCAAACAGCGCAACAGGGATCTTGGCTTCGTCTAGCGCGGCCTTGACCGCAGTGGCAACACCTTCACCGTACTGCTGCTTGTCGTGCAGAACGGCAGCGCGGGCAGGCTTGAGGTTTTCAACCACGTACTTGCCGGCAGCAGGGCCCTGCATGTTGTCCAGACCGATGGTGCGGAAGATCAGGGTGTGACCCTTCTGGGTTAGCTCCGGCGCGGTGGACGCGGCGGTGATCATCAGGATGCCTTCTTCTTCATAGATGTCGGCAGCCGGCTGGGTGGAACCGGAGCACAGATGGCCAACAACGAACTGGATGCCGTCGTTGACGATCTTGTTGGCTACGGCAACCGCCTGTTTGGGATCGCAGGCATCGTCATAGGTAACGGCTTCGAGCATGCGGCCGTTGACGCCGCCAGCCTTGTTGATCTGCTCGATAGCCATGTTGGCACCCATGGACTGCATGTCGCCGTACTGGGCAACAGGACCGGTTACCGGACCGGCCAGGGCGATCTTGATGGGCTCGGCGGCCATGCTGTAAGTGGCTGCACCGGCTAGCGCCATGGCGGCCAGCAGTTTGCTCAGGTTACGGGTTGTTTTGCTCATAAATGCCTGCCTTTGTAATAGTTCTAAGTGTCATTTTGATGAGTGTCGGGCACGGGGCTCGCTCTACACGCATGGAGTTTAGTCAAGAACCCGTTGTAACGAAACAGGAAAACAGGCAAACCGGCATTGCTATTGGACAAAATGTCTAGATGACCTGCTGGTCAGGCGGCTTTTCGGCCCGGATATCCGGCTGCGGGCACGCCGAGGTCTTGTGAATGGTCAGTGGCGAATGAAGCCGCCATCTGTAGCCCGTTCCTGTACCAGCACCCAGGGCCGGACCACAGTGGCCCAGAGTTCGGGGTCTCGCTGGTGCAGATCGCCAGCTTGTTCATCGGTCAGGAGGTGCAAGCGGTTTTGCTGCATCAGGCTACTGACCAGCTGCTTGTCATCGCTGGCGATGGCTTCGGCCACACTGACCAGGTCCAGGTCTGCGGCGACCCAGAGAAGCTGGCCCCTGGCAAACCAGGGTGCCAGTTCCTGCCAGCTGATGCGGGCGGTTTCACCGAGTATTTCCGCGTACAGCGGGCTGATGGAGTCGGTCATGAGAAAAATTCCGTTGGTGAAAAAAGCGCCTATCATACCTTGTCGTCGCAAAAGCTGCGTGCCGATGCTGGGCAATCGAAATGCCGACGGACAACTTTCTGCAAAGTGCGTGTCGGTTCGAATTTATTCGAACGCGATGCCGGGCCTGCGGGTACATAATGAGGCTGCACGCCAATGTGCGAATGAATTCGCACCTACAGAATGCGGCTTGCCTCCTGAGAGAACTGCAATACTTGTCGGGGGCAAGCCCCCTTATACAGTAGACAGGCCTTTGCTGAGCATCCCTTGAGCCACCACCATGTCAAACGGCTGCTTACAGGTTCTCGCGTGGCACCTCGCCCCGTTCTGGCGCTTCAGGTAGAATCCCGTCTTTGCCCTCATTTATCTGGAAACCTTGATGTTTGCACAGCTAAACCTGCATGAGCGCCTGCTGCGAGCGCTGGAAGAAAATGCCTTTGTCGAGCCGACTCCGGTACAGCAAGAGGCGATTCCCGTCATTCTGGCGGGACGCGACCTGCGCGCCACTGCACAGACTGGTAGCGGCAAGACGGCGGCCTTCCTGCTGCCGGTCCTGCACCAGTTGCTTACTATGCAAGAAGGCGGCGCAACACCAGCCACCCGTGTACTGATTCTGGTGCCGACCCGCGAGCTGGCCCGGCAAATTCTGGAGGAGACCGAGCGCTTTGCCCGCTTCACCTTCCTGCAGTCGGCCATGGTGATCGGCGGCGAAGGCTTCAAGGAACAGTCGGCGCTGCTGCGCAAGGTGCCTGACGTGCTGGTGGCAACCCCCGGACGCTTGCTGGAGCATATCCAGGCCGGCAGCATGCCGGCAGGCGAGGTGCGCTGGCTGATTCTGGACGAAGCTGACCGGATGCTCGACATGGGTTTTGCCGAAGACATGCAGGCCATCATCAGTGCCTGTGGCAATCGTCAACAAACCCTGCTGTTTTCTGCCACCACCGGCGGACGGGCATTGCGTGAAATCACCCAGGCGGTGTTGCGTGATCCGCAACACCTGATGCTCAACCCGGTGTCACAGCTCAGTGAAACCACCCGCCAGCAGGTGATCACGGCCGAGAGTGCGGCCCACAAGGAAAAATTGCTGGCCTGGCTGCTGGCCAACGAGAATTATCGCAAGGCCATGGTATTCACCAATACCCGGGCCATGGCTGATCAGCTCTACGGGCGGTTGCGTGCCCAGGATTACCGGGTGTTCGTGCTGCACGGTGAAAAAGATCAGCAGGAACGCAAAATGGCGCTGGAGCGTTTCAGCCAGGGCGGCGAGCGGGTGCTGATTGCCACCGATGTCGCCGCCCGCGGTCTGGATATCGAAGGTGTTGACCTGGTTATCAACTATGACATGCCGCGCTCGGGTGACGAGTATGTCCATCGCATTGGCCGGACCGGGCGCAGTGGTGAAGACGGACTGGCCATTTCCCTGATCGAACATCTGGACTGGAACCTGATGTCGAGCATTCAGCGCTACCTCAAGCAGACTTTCGAGAAGCGCGTGCTGCCGGGTCTCAAGGGCGGCTACCACGGCCCGAAAAACGTGAAAAGCTCGGGCAAGGCTGCTGGCAGCAAAAAGAAAAAAGCCGCCGACAAAAAAAGCGCAAAACCGGTACGCAAGCCGTCACTGCGGAAGAAGCCGTTGACCGGCGATGACGGCCACGCCCCGCTGCGCAAGAAGCCGGCGCGCCCGGCGGAGTAGGTCGTGAAGATGGAAGGTATCCTGGTACAGGCTGCCCCGGTGCTGCCGGTGCTGGTGATTGATGATCCCGCACTTGCTGTACCGCTGGCCAGCGCCTTGTGGCAGGGTGGTATTAGCGTGCTGGAAGTGACGTTGCGTACCGGGCCGGCACTTGAGGTGATACGCCATATCCGGCAGGAGCTGCCCGAAGTGGTGGTGGGTGCAGGCACGGTGCTGAGTGCACGGCAGATGCAACAGGCGCAGCAGGCGGGAGCGCAGTTTGCGGTGAGCCCGGGTTTTACCCCGGCGCTGGCCGAAGCTGCAACCGGGCAACAGATGCCCTGGCTGCCCGGCGTGCAAACCGCCTCGGAAGTGATGCAGGCCCGGGAGGCAGGGTTTCGCCAGCTGAAGCTGTTCCCGGCGGGCGAGCGTGGCCTTGAGCTGCTGGACAGCTATGCCGGGCCATTTCAGGATGTGGTCTTTTGTCCCTCTGGCGGTATCAATCCGGCCAGTCTGGCCCGCTATCTGGAACGTCCCAACGTAATCTGCTGCGGTGGCAGCTGGCTGGCACCGCGCGTGCTGGTCGAGGCGCGGGAGTGGCCGACGATTACCGGGCTGGCCAGACAGGCACGGGAATCCTGTTAACGCAGGGCAGACCTGTACAGGTTTGCCGACAAAACAATAGCTATGTGGTTTTCAATGAACGGGTTGAACATGAACTTACCCTGGGACCGGCCCGAGCCCTTTGTGGCCGGGTTCAAGGCGTTGCCGGAGCACATTGACGAGTTGCGGCATGTCAACAATGCGGTGTATGTCCAGTGGATGGAGAGCTGCGCATGGCAGCATTCAAACGCGCTGGGGCTGGGCTTTGACTGCTTTGCCCGGCTGGACCGCAGCATGGCTGTCTTGCGCCACGAAATCGACTATCTGGCTAGCGCCCTTCGGGACGATGAAGTACTGATGGGAACCTGGCTGGTGCAGACCGACAGCCGCTTGAAAATGGACCGGCTGTTTCAGCTGGTACGGCCCGCCGATGGTGCCACGCTACTGCGTGCACGCACCACCTTTGTCTGCGTGCAGCTGTCGACGGGCAAACCCAGGCGCATGCCGGACGAATTTGTTGCGGGCTACGGCAGTGCCTGGCGTGACTGTTCCGGAGAGCACAGCGGGTGGAAATAGCCCTTGCGCCGATGGAAGGCCTGGCCGATGCCATGCTGCGTGACCTGATTACCCGCCAGGGAGGCATTGACTGGTGTGTCAGCGAGTTCGTTCGTGTAACCGATCAGCTACTGGCGCCGGCAGCCTTTTATCAACTGGCACCGGAACTGAAAAGCCGCAGCAGTACACCCAATGGCACGCCGATGCGCTTGCAGTTGCTGGGTTCTGATCCGGTGTGTCTGGCCGAAAACGCGGCGCGGGCGGTCGAGCTGGGCGCAACAGTGGTGGATCTGAACTTCGGTTGCCCGGCGAAAACGGTCAATAAATCCAGGGGCGGCTCGATCTTGCTCAGGGAACCGGAGCGGCTGTACCGGATTGCCGACTATGTGAGTGCCGCCTTGCCCGGACATGTTCCCCTGACCGCCAAGATGCGTCTGGGTTATGAAGATACCAGTCCGGCACTGGACTGCGCCCGCGCCCTGGCTGAAGGTGGAGCCACCCGGCTGGTAGTGCATGCGCGTACCAAGGTGCAGGGCTACAGGCCGCCGGCGCACTGGGAGTGGGTGGCAAAAATTCAGGACGTGGTCAGCGTACCGGTACTGGCCAATGGCGAAATCTGGTCATTGCAGGACTGGCAGAAATGTCGGGAAATCAGCGGTGTCGAGTCGGTGATGATCGGGCGCGGGCTGGTGTGCCGACCTGATCTGGCCTTGCACATCAAGGCCCATATAGCGGGTGAGGCCTATCAGCCGCTGGACTGGCACGGGCTTTGGCCGCTGCTGCAGGAGTTCTGGCAGCGTGTGCGCCAGAAAGTGCATCCGCGACATGCTCCGGGCCGGCTCAAGCAATGGCTGTCGATGCTGATGCGCAACTACCCCGAAGCGGGCATGTTTTTTCAGCATATCCGCCGCGAAACGGATAGCGGGCAGATTGATCAGCTGATGCTCGGGCCTGTGATGTTTGGGGCATGTGAGCGGGATGCCGCTTCAGGCACCGCCAAACTGCTGACTGATGTTGATGCTTTGCGCCCCGCCGGACTCGGCCGCGCGTGACAGCCTTTGGCGGGCTGCGAGGGGCAGGGGGCTGAGCCAGGTGACGACCGTGTGGCTGCAGCCCAGCTCAAGCACCTGACAGGCCAGTTCCTGGCTGCTTTGCAGGCCTTTGGGGTGCAAGATCAGGGTACGTTGCGGGTTCAGTCCGGCATTGCGCAGCCATTGCATGGTAAGGGGTTCCGGAGGCGACACCAGTGCCAGCCAGCGTTCCTCCTGTTGTTCGCTGAGCAGCTTGAGCATGGGGGCCAGCAGATGCAGGCAATGCTCGGCACGGCCGCTCAGAATGATTTCGCTGCACCAGGGGCTGGGCTCGGGATGGCTGTCCATTTCCGGCTCGGAGTGGCTTTGCAGGTTGACCGCAGCTTGCTGGTCGAACAGGCCGGGCTGATTGTCGAATGATTGCAGGTTCATGATGTATTTCCCCTATCTGCGAATGACACCGACGCCGAGACCCTCGATCACCAGTTGCTGGTTTTCGAGGTCAACCTCGATGGGTTCAAAATCGCTGTTCTCAGGCATCAGCCAGACAGTGTTGCCCTTGCGCTGGTAGCGCTTGACGGTCACCTCGTCATCAAGACGGGCAACCACCAGCTGGCCGTTGCGGGCCTCGCGGGTGATGTGTACGGCAAGCAGGTCGCCATCAAGGATGCCGGCATCTTTCATGCTCTGCCCGCGCACCTGCAGCAGATAGTGGGCGCGGGGCTTGAACAGATCCGGGCTGACGGGGCAGGTATTGTCGATATGCTGCTGGGCCAGAATCGGGCTGCCGGCAGCAACACGGCCGATTACCGGCAGCTCGCTATCGCTTGCGGGTGGCGTCACGTCACCCGCTTCCGCGTCAATTACACGGATACCGCGCGATGCGCCGGATATCATTTCAATGGCACCCTTGCGGGCGAGGGCCTTGAGGTGATCTTCGGCAGCGTTGGGTGACTTGAAACCCAGCGCCTGGGCAATCTCGATGCGAGTTGGCGGATAGCCGTGCTCGTCGATCCAGTCCTTGAGGAAATCAAGAATTTCACCTTGCCGCTTGGTCAGTTTGCTCATGCCGGAATACCTGTGATTTTATACAGTACACTGGCATTGTATACAGTGTTTCCGGATATGCAAGCGCTAAAACTGCAGCGGATTGCTGTTGCAGGTGGATGCGGGGATGTTCAGGCCTGAGTCAGTGTCAGTAGAAAGTCACTCAGCTCATGGGCACCAGCCTGGCGCAGGCCGTTGCCAAAGGTATTGGCCAGCGGGCTGCTGCGTGGCAACAAAATGGTTTGCAACGAGAGACTGCCCAGAGACAGGGGCAGGCGGGCGTAGGGTACCTTGTGGGTTACCAGGTAATTCATGAAGGCCGGGTCTGTCCAGGCGGCGACCGGCATGCCCAGGGTGTGATAATGCTTCTTCAGCTCGCGGATTGCGCCGGCATTGATGTGGGTGCGATACAGCTGGGCCGGAAGATTGATCGGCAATTCACGGCGGCGGGCATAGACCAGGGAGGCTGCCAGCTCGCAGGTGTTTTGCGGGTCGGCCCAGTAAGTTTTCCGGGGCTCCCATGCGGTCGACAGCAGGTTGACACTCTGGCTCTTGCCGATGGCTATCGACAGGACGCGGTTGAAATCGCGAATGCTGATGATGCGTATGTTGCGGCATTGGCCGGACTGGGCGAGGGCTTCCCAACTGTTACAGGCCAGCAGATCGTCCTGTTCGTGGTTCAGACCGAACAGGCCGCGCATGTCAAAAGAAGTGACAGTTTCTGTCCTGATGCTGACAATTTTGCTGATGAAGCGATAGGCCGCAGCCTTGTCTTCCTGTACCGGTCCGGACAGTGCGCTGGCCGGCAGATTGGCCAGCTGCTGCAGGTGTAACGTATGTTTCCAGTGTATGCTTGGTTCCGGCAGCAGCGGTTGCGGAAATTCCAGGCGCACCTTGCGAGCCACATCGTCAGAGCCAAAATCCGGCTGCTGCCCCTTGCGTTTGAAAACCGAGTTGAACAGGTTGCCCAAAACCGAAGACTGGCTCATTTTGTTGGAAATCCGGAAACCTTGACTGCTGCTGGCGACCAGCACGACATATCTTGAACACCGGTCGTATTGTGCATGTTTTGTGAAAATTTGGCCATGTTGAAATTACATCTTGAGATTGATCTGCCCGCAGACGAGTTTTTGCGGGTCTACCAGGGAACGGCCAACCGCGTGCTGCTGCGCAGCCGTGAAGGCAAGTCGGTCAGCCTGCCGGCGGGACGCCTGCAACCGTTCCTTACCCATGAGGGAATTTATGGCAGTTTCGAGCTGACGTTTGATGCGCAAGGCAAGTTCATTTCACTGCGACGGCTGGCGTAATCGGCTATACTTGCGCTTTTAATTTAACGCCGTTGATTGCCATGTATAGACTTGCCCGCCCGCTGTTGTTTTCCCTGTCGCCAGAAACCGCCCATGACCTGTCGCTTGACCTGCTCGGCGCTGCCGGTCGCCTGGGGTTGAGCAAGCTGGCGGTGCGCCAGCCGGCTGCCGTGCCGGTCAATGTCATGGGCATTGATTTTCCCAATCCGGTAGGTTTGGCTGCCGGTCTGGACAAGAACGGCGATGCCATCCGCGGCCTGTCCGATCTGGGCTTCGGCTTCATCGAGATCGGTACCATCACGCCACGCCCGCAGCCGGGCAATCCCAAGCCGCGCATCTTCCGCCTGCCGCAGGCCGAAGGCGTAATCAATCGCATGGGGTTCAACAACCGTGGTGTCGACTACCTGCTGGATCGGGTGCGCAACGCCAAATTTGACGGCGTGCTGGGCATCAATATTGGCAAGAACCTGGCTACTCCGGTTGAGCAGGCTACCGACGACTATCTGTACTGTCTGGACAAGGTTTACACCAGCGCCAGCTATATCACTGTCAACATCAGTTCGCCCAACACCCCGGGCCTGCGCAGTCTGCAATATGGCGACTCGCTGAAAGAACTGCTGAGCGCCCTGCAGCAGCGTCAGGAAGACCTGACCGAAATGCACGGCAGGCGTGTGCCGATTGCGGTCAAGATTGCACCGGACATGACCGATGAAGAAGTTGCACAGGTTGCACACATCATCCTTGGCTGTGGCATGGACGGCGTGATTGCTACCAACACCACCCTGTCCCGCGCGGGTGTGGAAGGCATGCAGCATGCGGACGAGGCCGGTGGGCTGTCGGGTGCGCCGGTACGCGAGCAGAGCACCCATGTGGTGCGGGTGCTGGCCGAAACCCTGCAGGGCCGTTTGCCGATCATCGCAGTGGGCGGCATTACCGAAGGCAAGCATGCGGCAGAGAAAATCGAGGCCGGTGCCAGCCTGGTGCAGATTTATTCCGGCTTTTTGTACAAGGGCCCGGCGCTGATCCGCGAGTCGGTGGATGCCATCGCCGCTCTGTAGGTGCGAATTCATTCGCACACATGCGCCATCGTCACCCTGTGGCTCCGCTTCGTTGCGTGAATATGGGGGGATGTGCGAATAAATTCGTCCCTGCGAATTCATTCGCACACATGCGCCATCGTCACCCTGTGGCTCCGCTTCGTTGCGTGAATATGGGGGTTATGTGCGAATAAATTCGCACCTACAGGTTCAACCCGGACCTACATTTTTATTTTTTCGAGATCCCTGTTCCATGTCCGACGACAATCTGCTTGAACTTCACCTTAGCTGCCCCAAAAGCCTGGAAGAACTGCTGCTCACCGAAGCGCAGGCGCTGGGGCTGGAGCAGGCGCGCCAGCGTCCGGCGCTGGTTAGCGGACGCGGCACACTGGAAACTGCCTACCGCCTGTGCCTCTGGTCACGGCTGGCCAACCGCGTATTGCTGGTGCTTGGCCGCTACCCGGTACGTACCGCCGACGAGCTGTATGCCGCCATTCAAAGCATCGACTGGCGCGACCATCTGGACAGCAAAAGTACGCTGGCGATTGATTTCTCCGGCACCAGTAAGGCCATCGACAACAGTCACTTTGGTGCGCTCAAGGTCAAGGATGCGATTGTCGATGCGCTGCGTGACCGCTTGGGTAATCGCCCGACAGTGGAAAAGCGCAATCCGGATTTGCGCGTCAATGTCCATTTGCGCCGTGACGAAATCACCGTGGCGCTGGATTTGTCCGGTACCAGCCTGCACCAGCGTGGCTACCGCTTGCAGCAGGGCGCGGCACCTTTAAAAGAAAACTTGGCCGCCGCCATTTTGCTGCGCGCCAACTGGCCGGAGCTGGCCAAACAGGGTTATGCCCTGAGCGACCCCATGTGCGGCATGGGCACCTTTTTGATTGAAGGCGCACTGATGGCCGCCGATGTAGCGCCCGGCCTGCGCCGTGAATACTGGGGCTTTCAGGGCTGGCAGGGGCATGTGCCGTCTATCTGGAATCGCCTGCTGGACGAAGCCGAGCAGCGCGCCGAAAAAGGCTTGCAGCAAGAACCGCTATGGATTCGCGGCTACGAAGCCGACCCGCGCCTGATGCAACCGGCCCGCAACAACATTGCCCGCGCCGGTTTGAGCGACTGGGTCAAGGTGTACCAGGGCGAACTGGCCACCTATGCGCCCAGCCCCGACCACGGCCAGCCCGGCCTGATGATCTGTAACCCGCCCTATGGCGAGCGGCTGGGTGACGAAGCCAGCTTGCTGTACCTCTACCAGCATTTGGGCGAACGCATGCGTGGCCAGTTGCAAGGCTGGCAGGCTGGCGTGTTCACTGGTGCGCCGCAACTGTGCAAGCGCATGGGCATCCGCAGCCAGAAGCAGTATGCGTTCTTCAACGGCGCGATTCCTTGCAAACTGCTGATGTTCGATGTGCAGGAGCAAAGCTTTGTTACCGCCCGTGAGCCGGAACAGGGCGCTGCCCGCCAGCAGTCCGGCAACGAAACCGCCAAAGCCGAAGCCCCGGCCATGCTGTCCAATGGCGCACAAATGTTCGCCAACCGCCTGCAAAAGAATCGCAAGCAACTGGGCAAATGGCTGCGCCAGAACGAGATTCAGTGTTATCGCCTGTACGATGCCGACATGCCCGAATATGCCGTGGCCATCGACATTTACGGTGATTGGGTGCATGTGCAGGAATATGCCGCGCCCAAATCGGTGGATGCCGACAAGGCGCAATCGCGCCTGCTGGATGTGCTGGCGGCGATTCCGTCGGCGCTGGGCGTATCGCCCGACAAGGTGGTGGTCAAACGCCGCGAACGCCAGAGCGGCCTGAGCCAGTACGAGCGCCAGGCCAGCAAGGGCGAGTTTATGGAAGTGCGTGAAGGCAACGTCAAGCTGCTGGTCAACCTGACCGACTATCTGGATACCGGCCTGTTCCTCGACCACCGCCCGCTGCGCTTGCGCATTGCCAGTGAAGCCCGTGGCAAGCGCTTTCTCAACCTGTTCTGCTACACCGGCGTTGCCACGGTGCATGCTGCCGCCGGTGGTGCGCGTACTACTACCAGCGTGGATCTGTCGAAAACCTACCTCGACTGGGCACGGCGTAATCTGTCGCTGAACGGCTTTTCCGAGAAGAACCAGCTGGTGCAGACCGATGTCATGCAGTGGCTGGCCAAGGAGCAGGGTGAATACGACCTGATTTTTATCGACCCGCCCACCTTCTCCAACTCCAAGCGCATGCAGGATGTGTTCGACGTGCAGCGCGACCAGCGCACGCTAATCAACGAAGCCATGCGCCTGCTGGCCAAAGACGGCACGCTGTACTTCTCCAACAACTTCCGCAAATTCGAGCTGGAACCGGAGCTGGCCGAGCGTTACGCCATTGAAGAAATCAGTGCGCAAACCATTGACCAGGACTTTGCCCGCAACCAGAAGATCCACAGGGCGTGGCGGATTAGGCACTTAAAAACCGAAAATAACGACTGATCGGCAATTTTAGGCGTTGTCTTGTTGTTTTTGATGCTCTGAGGTTGAAGCCTGTGTGCGAATAAATTCGCACCTACATAAAGCGTTCATCAAACCCTGCTGTGCGGGCTACGGATTGCATCACTGTAGGTCCGAATTTATTCGGACAGAACACTGTAGGAGCAGGCTCGCCCTGCGACAGGTGCATGCTCTAGCGGGACCAGCCCGCTCGTAGGTGCGAATTTATTCGCACAGCAATAAAGCTTTCGGCACTTTATTGCCTAAAAAAGCCAAAAACACTATAGTTATCGGCACTCTATTGCCCTTATGGTGCTTTTATGCAGCCACTGACCTTGCAGCTTTATCACCAGGGAGTTTGGCATGATGCCGCCCGCCTAAGCGTTCAGCAGCCCGAATTGGGCTTGGCTGGGCGCTGCAATTTGGCCTATCAGTCAGATTACCTGGTTGAGCATCTTGAAGCCTTACAAACCCGTCTTGGCTTGGCAGTTAGCGCTAACTACCCGCTCAGCTGGGATGCTTGGCACCTGGAGCATGCACCGGCTTTTTTGCTGGATATTTTGCCGGCGGGAGCAGCCAGGCGTTTTTTGTTAGCCAGGTTAGCTACACAAAGGCCCCAAGATATCCATCTGGACCTGTATCTGCTGTCCCGTTATACGGCGGCGCCAATAGGTAACCTGCGCATCAAAGAAGCAGTCCAGGAGCCTGTGGCACATGCGGGCTTTAGCCGTCAAGATGTAGTGCAGCGCGAGGCTAGCTTTCTGGAATATGCCTACGAGCTGGGCGCGGCAATTGGTGGCGCTACCGGCGCGGGCGGTGAGGCACCCAAGCTGCTGCTCACCGAAGATACGCAAGGCAGGTTGCATCCTGACGCTGCCCTAGAAGATACGCAGGCCGTGCAACACTGGTTTGTAAAGTTTGCCCGCAACAAAGCCAGCGCGCGCGACCAAGATATTCTGCGCAGCGAGTACTGTTATTACCAGGCAGTAAGCCAGATAGGCTTAAACACAGTGACCACCCAGGGCATGACACTGGAAGAAGCGCACAAGCCCAGCCTGTGGATGCACCGTTTTGACCGAGCCGTTACCGCCGCGGGCGTGCAGCGCCGTGCGGTTGAGTCCATGTATTCACTGGCGCAAGTCAATCAGCCCGGCGCTTACATGCAACATACCGATGCGCTGAAATGCCTGGTTGAGTTGTGGCGTAGCGCTGGCCAGCAGGATCAAGTGGACGAGCTCGTATTTGAATACCTGCGCCGTGACCTGCTCAATCAAATTCTCGGCAACAGTGACAACCACGGGCGTAACCTTGCCGTATTGCGCACAGAAAGTGGAATCGAGCTGGCCCCCATCTATGACCTTGCGCCCATGGTGATGGACGATGAGGGTATTACCCGCACTACCAAGTGGCCGCAGCCGGTCGAGCAGAGCGGGCAGGTTGATTGGTTAGCCGCCTGTCAGCTGGCCGGCGACTGGACAGATACAGAGCAGCTGTACCATCGCCTGCGCCATGCAGCGCAAGAGTTTCTAGCGCTGCCGGATTTATTGACTGACCTTGGTTTGCCGCTAGTCACCATGAATCATCCACGCATCGCACTGGCACAGCTACCTAAACGCCTGACTGATTGGGGGCTGCTGTAATGGACATCGACCAACGCAAACAGCTGCTGGACGAAATTGCCCGGCTACAGGCCAGCGGCGAGCTGACTTTCGGGCAGGCAACCCTGCGACTACGCAAGGAAATCACCGGCCTGCAGCAAGAACGCTTTGCCCGTATGTGCAAAATCTCCCTGCGCTCGCTGCGCCAACTGGAGCAGGACGAAGGCAATCCAACCCTGGCCACGCTCAATGCAGTGTTTGGCCTCTTTGGTATGCGGATTGGGCTGGTGCGAGGGTAACAGGCAGCACAGAATCATCACTCAAAACAGTTCGCTGTTACTTCGCTTTCAAGTGTTTATAATCAAACACTTTCAGATGCAAGAAAGGAAGCAGGATGTCAGCGCCCAATCAGCACCCGGAACAACAGGCCCGCGACCGTATCGACCAGATGCTGCGTGATGCAGGCTGGGCTGTGCAAAATTTCCGACAGATGAATCCGTCCGCTGCAACCGGTATTGCGGTGCGCGAATTTCAGACCGATGTTGGTCCGGCAGACTATGTGCTGTTTGTTGACCGCCAAGCGGTTGGCGTAATCGAAGCCAAACCGGAAAGTTGGGGCGACAAGATCACCACGGTAGAAGACCAGTCCCAGGGCTACGCACAGGCACGGCTAAAATACATCAACAACCAGCAGGCGCTGCGTTTTGTCTATGAAAGCACCGGTGTAATCACACGCTTTACCGACAATGCCGACCCCAGCCCGCGCTCGCGGGAAATCTTCAGCTTCCACCGCCCGGAAACCCTGGCGTACTGGCTGATGCAGGACAAAACCCTGCGTGGCCGCCTGCAAGACTTGCCAGCACTTGACCCGACCGGCCTGCGCACATGTCAGAGCACCGCGATCGCCAGTCTGGAAGCCTCGCTCAAGCAGGACAAACCCCGCGCACTGATCCAGATGGCCACCGGTGCCGGCAAAACCTTTACTGCCATCACCGCCAGCTACCGCCTGCTGAAAGAGCCGGTCAACGCCAGCCGCATCCTGTTTCTGGTCGATACCAAAAACCTCGGCGAACAGGCCGAGCAGGAATTTCTCAGCTTCCTGCCCAACGACGACAATCGCAAGTTTGGCGAGCTGTACGGGGTGCAGCGCCTGAAAAGCCCCCACGTACCCACCGACTCGCAGGTCTATATCAGCACCATCCAGCGTATGTACTCCATCCTCAAGGACGAACCGCTGGATGAAGCCCTGGAAGAACACAACCCCGCCGAGCAATACACCAAACCCAGAGAACCGCTGCCGGTGGTGTACAACCCCAAACTGCCACCGGAGTTTTTCGATGTCATCATCATCGATGAATGCCACCGCTCCATTTACAACCTGTGGCGGCAGGTACTGGAATACTTCGATGCCTATCTGGTCGGCCTGACCGCCACGCCGGACCAGCGCACTTACGGATTTTTCCGCAAGAACCTGATTAGCGAATACAGCCATGAGCAGGCAGTTGCTGACGGCGTCAACGTCGGCCACGAAGTCTTCATCATCGAAACCGAAAAAACCACCAAAGGCGGCACCATCAATGCCGATCTGCTGGTCGAGCGTCGCGAACGCCAGACCCGCAAAAAACGCTGGGAAACCCAGGACGAAGACGAAGCCTACACCGCCAAACAGCTCGACCGCGATATCGTCAACCCCGACCAGATCCGCACCGTGATCCGTGCGTTCCGGGACAGCCTGCCGACCATCTTCCCGGGCCGAAAGGAAATCCCCAAAACCCTGATTTTCGCCAAAACCGACAGCCACGCCGACGACATCATCCAGACCGTGCGCGAAGAGTTTGGCGAGAGCAACCAGTTCTGCAAAAAAGTCACCTACCGCGTCGCCCAGGACAAAACCAGCGCCGACGGCCAGTTGCTGGAAAAAGGCGAAGACCCCAAATCCATCCTTAACCAGCTACGCAACGACTACTACCCACGCATTGCCGTCACCGTGGACATGATTGCTACCGGCACCGATGTCAAGGCGCTGGAATGCCTGCTGTTCATGCGCGACGTAAAAAGCCGTAACTACTTCGAGCAGATGAAAGGACGCGGCACCCGCACCCTGGACAAAGACAGCCTGCAAAAAGTCAGCCCGTCCGCCACCAGCGCCAAAACACACTTTGTGATTGTGGATGCCATTGGTGTGACCAAATCGCTGAAAACCGCCAGCCAGCCGCTGATTAGCAAGCCCAGCGTGGCGCTGAAAGACCTCGCCATGGGCGTGATGCTGGGAGTCAGTGATACCGATACCGTTTCCTCGCTGGCCGGACGACTGGCGCGGCTGGACAAACAACTGGACGACAAGGAACGCGCCCGCATAGCCGCAAAAGCCGGTGGTGTGCCGCTGCTTAATATTGTCGGTGAACTGTTCAACGCCATTGATGGCGACCGTGTGGAAGAACGCGCCCTTGCCATCAGCGGCCAGCCAGCCGGCAGTGACCCCGGCGATCAAGTTCGCCAGCAGGCACAGCAACAACTGGTGGGCGAAGTGGCCAGAGTGTTCAACGGCGAACTGATCGAGCTGATCGACAGCATCCGCCGTGACAAGGAACAAACCATCGTCCATGACGACCTCGACCAGCTCACCAAGGCCGAATGGGCAGGCGACAGTCAGAGCAACGCCGAAGCCCTGACCCTGGAGTTTGCCGATTACCTGCGCGAACACTAGGACGAAATCAACGCCCTGAGCATTTATTTCCAGACTCCGGCACGGCGCAGCGAAGTTACTTACCAACAGCTCAAGCAACTGCTGGAAAAACTGAAACAGGATCGCCCCAAGCTGGCTCCGCTACGGGTGTGGCAGGCGTATGAGCATCTGGATCAGGTGCAAACGCCGGCCAGCCCGCTTTCAGAGCTGACTGCACTGGTGGCGCTGATCCGCCGCGTCACCGGGCTGGATTCCAGCATCACCACCTTTGCCAGCACTGTGCAGCGCAACTTTAAAACCTGGATTTTCCAGCACAACAACAGTGCGGAAGAAAAATTCAGTGAGGAGCAACTGGCCTGGCTGCATATGATTCGTGACCAGATCATGATTTCTTGCCATTTTCAGCGCGATGATCTGGAGATATCGCCTTTTGATGCGCAGGGCGGGCTGGGCAGGATGTATCAGTTGTTTGGCGACAGGATGGACTGGGTGATTGCGGAGATGAATAAGGGGCTGGTGGCTTGATGATTTTTGCGCTGTGGTTGTGGGGTGCGGGCAAGGCGCTGCGCAAAGCTACGCACCCGCACCGAAGCGAGCTTCGGCACAGGTGCTGATGCTTTGCTCCGGCCTTGCCTGCACCCCGTCATGCCACGTGCTGGTTGGGGGGAATGGCCCGGCTGTGCCGGGCTGCTGTCGCGGTGTATAGGCTGAGATGTGTTTTGGGTTGTAGATTAAGAATTACGTACTGACAAGGCGAAAAAGAGTGCAAGAGCAAATAAATCAGCAGTTACCTGAAGGGTGGAAGCTTAAACCCCTTGGTGAAATTGCCAGTATTAATCCAAGGCTCGATAAGAGTGCGATTGACGATGAAACAGAAGTTTCATTTGTGCCGATGGCAGCAGTTGAAGCAGAAAGTGGCAAGATTGATGTTTCTGAAAGTCGTAATTTTATTGAAGTAAAAAAAGGATATACGGGGTTTGTTGAAAATGATGTGCTGTTCGCCAAAATAACGCCTTGCATGGAAAACGGAAAGATGGCGGTTGTTCCAAGGCTCAAAAACGGAGTCGGATTTGGCTCGACCGAGTTCCATGTCATACGAGTCAATAAAGACGTTCTGGCAAAATATATTTACTATGTTGTGTCTTCTAAACAGTTTCGTTCAGATGCAGAACACAATATGACGGGAGCCGTTGGGCAAAGACGTGTCCCAGCTCAATATTTGCAGAATGCATTAATTGCCATTCCCTCTTTGAGTGCTCAAGAGAAAATAGTTACTAAAATAGAAGAGTTATTTAGTGAGCTAGACAGCGGCATTGCTAGCTTAAAGACGACTCAAGAACAGCTAAAAATTTACCGCCAATCTCTACTCAAACATGCCTTTGAAGGCAAACTCACCGAACAATGGCGTAAAGATAACCCCGATAAGCTGGAAAACCCTGAGCAACTGCTTGCCCGTATCCAGCAAGAACGTGAAGCCCGTTATCAGCAGCAGCTTGAAAAATGGCAGCAAGCAGTAAAAGACTGGGAAGCGCAAGGAAAGGAAGGTAGAATTCCTAGGAAACCTGCAAAGTTTAAAAATACGGAACCGCTCTCTTTGAATGAAATATCTGAGCTGGCACCGATACCTGATAGTTGGATCTGGCACCGCTTCGGTTCATTTTATGAAATGCTTTCTGGTTTCGCATTTAAAAAGTCAGACTACTCAGAGTCTGGAGTTCGATTATTTCAAATAGCAAATGTTGGCTTCGGAAAAACTATATGGGAAAGCACGGCATACCTGCCAGAAAACTTTAAAGATATGTATCAAAACTTGATTCTAGAAGAGGGTGATCTAGTTATGGCTTTAAATCGCCCTATGCTCGGTGATTCGCTTAAAGTTGCAATTCTTGGAAAGCAAGACTGTCCTTCTATTCTTTATCAGCGCGTGGGAAGGTTTAGCTTTAATAATTATTCAATTTCTAAATATTTTTTATATTTTCTTCAAAGCTCTCACTTTACGAGTAAGCTAAAAAATGAACTAAGAGGTGTAAATATACCTTTTATTAATCAAACAAGGCTTGCAGAGTATTCACTTCCTTATTGTTCGTTCGCTGAGCAACAAGAAATAGTTAATCAGCTCGAAGAAAAACTATCCATAATTGAGCAAAACGAAAAAGAAATCGAAGCGGCGTTAGCCAAGGTCGAGTTGTTGCGTCAGTCAATCCTGAAAAAAGCATTCTCGGGAAGACTTGTTTAGTTAATTGTTGCAGAACTTGGGCTTGCCCTGCCTTTCTTGCAAATTCACTTTTCAAAAGTGGATTTGCAAGGGGCGCTATTATTTTCATTTTAACTCGCAGTTTTCCTTGGCTTAGTTAGAAACAGGGCGTTCAGTGAGCTAACCAAGCCCCCACCAAGTAACCCACCAAGTAGCCCACCAAGTAGCCCACCAAGTAACCGAACAAGTAGCCGAACAAGTAGCCGAACAAGTAACCGAACAAGTAAAAAAACTGCTTTCCTCGTTAAGATATGGGGGTAAGCACCAAGGAGCTTATGCAAGCGGTCAGCTTGAGACACAGGGCGACTTTTTTAGAAAACTATCTGAACCCGGCGTTAGACGCTGGCCTGATCGAAATGACCCAGCCAGACGCACCCCGCAGCCCAACCCAAAAATACCGCCTGACCGCTCTGGGCAGGCAGTTGCTGACAGCCCTGTGATAGCGCCTTATTTTTGCTTGCACACCCATAGTCTGGTATAGATAATACTCTTATCCAGTATTACTCATGGTGAAAAGCGCCAGTGAAAACCATCGAGCTTGCCAACCAGTTGCCCATTTCGCTGATCTCGCACGAGATGCTCAGCAGTCGCCTGGCGGGAACGGTGAGCAACATCAACAATAAAATTGCCAGCCTGGTCAGGGCGGGTGATTTGATTCGTCTGAAAAAAGGCTTTTACTGCTTTGCGCCGGCCTACCGAAAGCATCTTCTTGACTTGAAAGCGATTGCCGGCGGCTTGTATGCGCCTTCCTACCTGTCTTTTGAGTATGCGCTAAGCTTTCACGGGATCATTCCGGAAGCAGTGTATGAAATGACTTCGGCAACCACGCGCAATGACAAGTACTACGAGACTCCGGTGGGGCGCTTCAGCTACAAAAAAATCCCGTTGCAAGCCTATTCGCTGGGCGTTGACTGGCGTTTTGACCGGGTTGAGGGCGGTATTTTTGTCGCCACGGTCGAGAAGGCGCTGTGTGACAAAATTCGTTATCACAGGAGGCTCGGTACGCTGTCGCAGCGGGATATGCGTGATTATCTGCTAGATGATATGCGCGCCGATTTGCCGGAAAACATGAATGTTGAGCTGATAAAAACCATTGCCGAAGCGTACCGCTCCAGGAATCTGGCCACATTGGCCAGCGTAATAGAGAGAATGACCCCATGACCCATCCAGCCATAACCCAAATGCTTGGCCGCTACGATTTAAGCAACGCCAGCTCGGGTTTTTATGCATTGCGTGAAATTTTGCAAGAGGTTGTTCTGGTTGCACTTTATGATGCCGGTTTTTTCAGGCAAGCGGCTTTTTACGGCGGCACGGCACTGCGGGTTTTGCATCGTTTGCCGAGGTTTTCTGAAGATCTGGATTTTTCCCTGCTTGAATCACAGCCAGATTTTGATATTACCCCGTTCCGGCAAGCCATTATTGATACGCTGCAAGCCTATGGTTTTACTGTAAGTGTAGAAATTAAACAGAAGAATAGTGCCAGCGCGGTAGCTTCTGCCTTTATCAAGGGCAATACGCTGGAGCATCTGCTGGCAATCGAAGCACCAGCAGAGATGACCCAAGGCATTCACAAAGGGCAGGCGGTAAAAATCAAGCTGGAAGTGGATACAGACCCACCGCCCAATTTTCAGACGGAAGAGGTCATCAGCCTGGTGCCGCGCTCGCACAGCATCAAGACCTTTACCATGCCTTGTTTGTTTGCTGGAAAAATGCACGCTGTTTTGTGTCGGGCATGGGGTAATCGCCCCAAAGGCCGGGACTGGTACGATCTGGTTTGGTATGTGTCCAGAAGAACCCCGCTGGATCTGGTGCATTTACAGGCACGACTGGCTCAAAGCTGCACGTTTCTGGAGAATCAAAAGATAGCCTTGCCTGCGCAACTGACTGGCGATGCCGTGCTGGGCTTGCTGGAGCAGCGTATCGCCAGTCTGGATATCGACAAGGCCAAGGCGGATGTGCTGCCCTTTATCCGTGATGCCAGAGAGCTGCAAGTATGGTCGCCCGAATTTTTTATGGAAATTATCCGGCGAATAAAGTTTCAGGGCTAATGCGAGTTTCTCCGAGTTTTTCGTGTACCTTAAGACCGCATCGTAAGTTACACGAAATTATTGTATGTATATCTGTAACCAGTATCCGCAAAAGCTGTGGTTAACTGAAAATTTGCTGGCTTTGTCTTTAGGTTATTTATGAACGCATCATCCATTGTTTCCCGTGTCTGGAGTTTCTGTACCACCCTGCGTGATGACGGGGTGGGGTATGGTGATTATCTGGAGCAGCTCACCTATCTGATCTTCCTGAAAATGGCGGATGAATACAGCAAACCGCCCTATAGCCGCGATATGGGCATTCCGCCACAATATTCGTGGCAGGCGCTGAAAGACAGCAAGGGTGCTTCGCTGGAAATGCTCTATGTGGAAATCCTGCGCGAGCTGGGCAGGCGCAAGGGCATGCTGGGGCAGATTTTTACCAAGGCGCAAAACAAGATTCAGGACCCGGCCAAGCTCTACCGGCTGATTGACATGATCGACGATGCCAACTGGCTGTTGCTGGGCGCTGATGTCAAAGGCGATATTTATGAAGGGCTGCTGGAGAAAAACGCCGAGGACACCAAATCCGGAGCCGGACAGTATTTCACCCCGCGTCCGCTGATTCAGGCGATGGTGGAATGTGTGCGCCCGCAGCCGGGCAAGACCATTGCCGATCCGGCCTGCGGCACGGGTGGTTTTTTTCTGGCGGCCTATGATTATCTGACTGCGCAACGGCTGGACAGGGAGCAAAAGCTGTTCCTGAAAAACAGCACTTTTTATGGCAACGAGATTGTTGCCAATACCCGCCGCTTGTGCCTGATGAACATGTTTTTGCACAACATCGGCGAGATGGACGGCGACAGCCTGATTTCGCCCAATGATGCGCTGATTGCGCCCAGCCCGCTCAGTGTGGACTATGTGCTGGCGAATCCGCCGTTCGGCAAGAAAAGCTCGATGAGCTTTACCAACGAAGAAGGCGAGCAGGAAAGCGACGATCTGACCTATAACCGGCAGGACTTCTGGGCGACCACCTCCAACAAACAGCTCAATTTTGTGCAACACATTCGCAGCATGCTGAAAACCACCGGCAAGGCCGCCGTGGTGGTGCCGGACAACGTGCTGTTTGAAGGCGGAGCTGGGGAAACCATCCGCAAAAAACTGCTGGAAAGCACCAACCTGCATACCATCTTGCGTTTGCCGACGGGCATTTTTTACGCACAGGGCGTTAAAGCCAACGTGCTGTTTTTCGATAACCAGCCGGCCAGCCCCGAGCCATGGACCAAACAGGTCTGGTATTACGATTACCGCACCAACATTCACCACACGCTCAAGCGCAAGCCGCTGCGTTTTGAGGATTTGCAGGACTTCATCCAGTGCTACAACCCGGACAACCCCGCTCAGCGTGTGGCGAGCTGGGATGCCGATACCAATCCCGATGGCCGCTGGCGCTGTTATTCGTTTGACGAGCTGATGGCGCGTGACAAGACCAGTCTGGATGTGTTCTGGCTGCGGGACAAAAGCTTGACCGATCTGGAAAACCTGCCCGAACCGGACGAGCTGGCAGAAGAGATCATCGAAAACATGGAAGCCGGGCTGGAAAGCTTTCGGGCGGTGTTGGCCAGATTGTAATGCCCAACCCCCTCACCGAACTCTACCGCGACCCCTGGCTGCTGGCGGTACACAAGCCCGCCGGTTTGCTGGTACACCGCAGCCCGATTGATCGTCACGCCACCGAGTTTGCCCTGCAGTATGCCCGCGAACTTAACGGTGGCGCGCATGTGTTCCCCTGTCACCGGCTGGACCGGCCTACCTCCGGGCTGTTGCTGTTTGCCCGTGATGCCGATAGCGCCAGCGCCTTTGGCAGGCAGATGATGGATGGCAAGGTGCGCAAAACCTATCTGGCGCTGGTGCGTGGCTGGCCAGTGGAGCAGGGCGAGATTGACCATGCACTGCGCGAGCACGCCACCGACAAGCGCCTTAAAGATGAGACGCTGCCGGTTCGTGAAGCCAGCACCCGTTTTCGGCGACTAAAAACGGTGGAAATTCCCGTGCAGGTCGAGGGTTATCCGCACAGCCGTTACAGCTTGCTGGAGTTGCAGCCGCTCACCGGTCGCAAGCACCAGCTGCGCCGCCACATGCAGCACATTGCGCATCCGATCATTGGCGATACCAGCTATGGCCGCACCAGACACAACCAGTACTTTGCCGAACGCTTCGGCTTTTCACGGCTGATGCTGGCGGCCACGATGCTGGCGTTTGATCATCCGGTGACGGGTGAACGGTTACAGCTGCAATGCCCGCCCGGTGACGACTTCATGCAGGTTTTAACCATTTTCGATAGTTTGCCGGAGTTGTTTTAACGAGCAGCCCTGTAACGGGCAGGCTATACTAGGCGCCTATTTTTATCCCGCCGGGAGGTGACATGAACACTACAATCGATGAGCAACAAACAACCGAAGAAAACACCCCGCCAGCTGGCGAAAAGCTGCAAAAGGTACTGGCGCGTCTGGGTGTGGCCTCACGCCGTGATTCCGAACAGTGGATCAAGGATGGCCGCATCAAGGTCAATGGCCTGGTGGCCAATCTGGGCATGCGTGTGACACCGCGTGACACTATCAGTGTCGATGGTGAAACGGTCAAACAGGACAAGGAAGCCGCAACGCTGCGCCGGGTGATCCTGTATAACAAGCCGGAAGGCGAAGTCTGCACCCGCCGCGACCCGGAAGGCCGCCCGACGGTATTCGAGCGTCTGCCACGACTGAAAAGCGGTCGCTGGATCAACATTGGCCGGCTGGACATCAATACCACCGGGCTGCTGATTTTCACCACCGATGGCGAGCTGGCCAACCGCATGATGCACCCGTCCTACAACATGGACCGGGAGTATGCCGTGCGCGTGCGCGGTGAAGTCACCGAGGAAATGATCGAGAACCTGAAAAACGGTGTGGTGCTGGAAGATGGCCCGGCCAAATTCACCGACATCCAGGCTGCGCCGGAGGGTGACGGTTTCAACCGCTGGTATCACTGCGTGGTGATGGAAGGTCGCAACCGTGAGGTGCGCCGCTTGTGGGAGTCCCAGGGGCTGGTAGTCAGCCGCTTGAAGCGCGTGCGTTTCGGGCCGGTGTTTCTGACCTCGGCACTGAGCGTGGGCCGCTGGCGCGAACTGAACCAGGCGGAAGTGAATATTCTGAGCAAGGAGTGTGGCCTGGAGCCGGTGGCTTTGCCGGATATCAAGCCCAAGACCAAAGAGAAGATCGATCGCCAGGAAAGACGCCTGAGCAAGCCGGGTGCCGCGCCACGCAGGCCGCAGCGCAAGCCCGGGGCCGACAAGCCGCGCGGCAAGCGTTGATCTTTCAGCTGTAAACCGAAGAGCCTGTCAATTCGACAGGCTCTTTTTTTGAACAGGACAATAAGGCTTAGTCGGCCAGGCAAACACGGTTACGGCCATTTTCCTTGGCCATGTACAGCGCTGCGTCGGCACGCTGCAGCAGCTGATGCTGGCTTTCGTCTTTTCTGACGATGGCGGCACCGAAGCTCAGGCTCAGTTTGATACGCTGGCCTTCATGTACGACCACCATATCCTCCACGGATTTGCGCAAACGCTCGGCAACCTGCAGCAGGTAGGGCATGTCAGTGTTGGGCAGGACCACTATGAATTCTTCGCCGCCAAAGCGGAACACGGCATCGACAGCGCGCAGATTCTCTTCCAGTTGCTGTGCCACGGCAATCAGGGCGGCATCGCCACCGGCGTGGCCATACTGGTCATTGACCATTTTGAAGTGGTCGATATCAACCATCAGTACGGACAATGGGGTGCCGGTACGGCGAGCCGACTGCAGGTCACGCTCCAGCAACTCGGCCATGCCGGCACGGTTGCGTACACCAGTCAGCGGATCATGCAGGGAAGCGTGCAGCACCGCGTGATACTTTAGGGCGTTGCGCAGTGGAAACACCAGGGCGGAAGTCAGGCTTTCCAGGCTGGACAGGGCCTGCTCGTCGAGTGCATCAGCGTTATGTGCGCTCAGTACACCGAGCAGCTCACCTTCCAGTTCAAGCTGATAGTCGATACGAAAGGCACCGTTATTCTCGCCCAGCGACAGGTTGATGCGCTGTGCCGCGTTGCGAAATGACAGCCCCTGGAAGTCCAGCAGGCGCTGGCTGGCGGCAAAGAACATGTGCAGCAGTTCGTTGATCTCCAGGGATGTCTGTAGCTGGTTGCGCAGCTGCTGGCCGACTTCCGAGTGGGACGGGCGGAGCTGCTCCAGGGCTTCGTGAGATAAAAGCTGGCTTTTCCCGGAGTGGAAACCGGGGAAGGCGAGAAGATTGGAAGCTTGGCTGGAATTCATGGCTATGTACCTGGTGATGTATCTTGCAGGTACAGTAAAGCGATAATCGTGCCATTATTTATATTTGCAATATAAACAACGGGTTATGTCTGTTGTGGGGTGATGGTTGTTATTCGTGACGTTTTTGTGTCGGATAACTGACGTTTTCTCTGTTATCCCTGTATCTGTTTGAATGCAGGCCGGATTGCATGGGTGATTCCCGTCAGGCTGCCTGCCTGCAAGCAGGCATGGCCGGCGGTTCAGGATTTGCCGGCAGAAGCCGCATTTCCGAGTGTGTTGATGAAAGCCTGTGCGGCATTGGACAGGGTGCGCTCCGGGTGCAGGATGTAACCCAGGTCACGGCCGAGTTTCACGCCGGGGACCTGTAGTTCGACCACCTCGTGATCAACCATGCTGCGTGGCAGCACGCTCCAGGCAAGACCGATGGAAACCATCATTTTGATGGTTTCCAGATAGTTGGTATGCATGTGGATGTTGGGTGTCAGTGCGGCCTGGCTGAACAGTTCCAGGATGATTCTGCTGGTAAAGGTCTGACTGCCGGGAAAGACCGCCGGCCAGTTGCACAGGTCTTGCAGTTGCATCGACTTCTGCCGGCTGAGCGGATGCTCGGGAGCGGCAACGAACACCAGCTCATCATGCCAGACCGGTACGCTGAGGATGGATGACATCTCCTGTGGAGACAGGGTGATCAGTGCCAGTTCGCAACGTCCGTGCACCACGTCGTTGTATGCTACCTCGGAGTCCAGAAAGCGGATGTCCAGCACCACTTCGGGGAATGCCCGGGTGTAGTGGCGCAGCACCGGCGGCAAGCGGTGCAGGCCGATATGATGGCTGGTAGCTAGGCGCAGACGCCCACTGACGGTTCGCTCAAGGTTTTGCAGGACGCGCTTGCTGTCTTCCAGTTCGTTGACGATACGGTAGGCGCGCGGCAACAGGGCCTCACCTGCCTGGGTCAGGCGAGTTTCCCGGCCGAGCCGGTCAAACAGGCGTGCTCCAAGCTGCTCTTCCAGAGCGGCCAGACGTTTGCTGACCGCTGGCTGGGTAATGTGCAGCGTCTCGCCAGCCAGCGAAAAGCTGCCATGCTCGGCGATGGCGATGAAGGTTTGCAGGTTGGCTAAGTCCATGGTTGTCGTGTCTGTGCGTTATGGTTGAGTGCTGCGGCCGATGGCTCAGGCAAAGGTGCGTGTCATGTCGTTCATGGCGCTTGCATTGTTCAGCAGGGCCTGGCTGGTGTTGTCGGCATCCAGAATGATTTCCATATTGTCGGCACACGTCGTGCGTATCTGCTGCAGGCTGTTGCCGATATCACCGACCAGCAGTTCCTGTTGTTGGGCAGATTCGGAAATGGCCGCCGTGGTGGCCGCAACCTGGCTGACCTCTTCGATAACGGCAGACAGTATTTCCTGACCGCTGCGCGCCTCCTCCACGCAATGACGGCTCTGCGCGAGATTGTTGTCCATCAGGTGGTGAAGGTTGGTCATGGCGCTGTGAATGCTGTTGGTGCAGGCCTGGATATTGCTGCTGATTTCGTGGGTGCGCATCGACAGGCTGCGTACTTCGCCGGCGACCACTGCAAAGCCCCGGCCATGCTCGCCGGCGCGTGCCGCTTCAATGGATGCATTGAGGGCCAGCAGGTTGGTTTGTTCGGCTATACCCTGGATTTCTGCCAGCCAGCGTATGACGTTGTCGGTTTCAGCAGAGACCTGCCGTGTTGCACTGACCGCCTTCTGGGCATCTTCGGACAGGTTCTGCACATGGTGCGCCGTCTTGCCCAGCTGCTCGTGGGTAAACAGGCAATGTTCTCTTGCCGTGGTGGTGTTGTGGGCGGCGGTACACGTTCGCTCACTGATTTCGCGGGCCTGTTCCGACAGGCTGGCAATGGCCAGAGTGATGTTTTCGCTGTCGATATTCTGGGTCCGGATACCTTCCCGGGCATGGCCCATGATGGTTTGTAAATGAAGGGCGGTACTTGTCAGGCTTGAGGATGCATCGGTCACGCGCCCGAGGATGGTGCGGATACGTGAGCGTTGCAGTCCCATGTGGAAGTCGGCAACCGAGTGCGGAGCGCTGCCTGAGTAAACCAGTCGTGAAATGCTGTCATAGTCCTTGCTCAGGCGGCTGAAGTAGCGAAGGCTGTCGAGCAGGGCAGGGGCGAAAAGCAGGGAGCACACAGCAAGCATTCCGCCGCTCCACAAGGCGGCCTGCCATCCGCTGAACAATGCTGCTGCAAGTGGCAGAAAGGCTATCGGCAACAGGGCCAGCCGGGGCGGGGCGGTTGCCGGACGGAAGCGGCCCGAAGTGTTTTTGCGGGAGCCGGCTGACCGTTCTTGCTGCTTGAGCTTGCGGTAGAGCTTCTCGGCCCGCTTTCTGTCCCCGGGAGCCAGCCGGGTACGGACCGACTGGAAGCCGGTAATTTTTCCGTCTTTGAGAATGGGTGTGACATAGGCATCCACCCAGTAGTAGCGGCCGTCGCTGCAGCGGTTCTTGACCGCGCCGCGCCAGGATTTCCCGGCCCGGATATGGCTCCAGAGCTCATGAAAGGCTGCTTTGGGCATGTCCGGATGGCGCACCAGATTGTGCGGCTTGCCAAGCATTTCCTCCAGTGTATAGCCGGCAACCTGGCAGAACACAGGGTTGGAGTAGGTAATCTTGCCTTTCAGGTCTGTGGTTGAGACCAGTTGCTCGTGCTCGTCGTAGAGGACTTCCTGGTCGATAACCGGTAATGGAATGCGTTTGCTCATGGCATACCTCAATGAGGGACCGGATACTGACGTGAACGCGGCAAGTGTTGCAATCGGCTTGCCAGGACTTGATTTCCGTCATTGATTTTGTAGAAAAGCGCGTGTTGTGGATAGCCTACAGCAGGTTGGCCAATTGCAACACAATAAGCTCATTCCTTTCGGTAATGCAGAATATGATAAAATTCAATTTGAGTTATATTGGCGAAATATCTACCATGCCTGCATGACCGTCGTGCCAGTTCCGGCTGCCAGTGCAATGCAGTATAAGCGTTCCTGACCGGTGGCAGGCGTGGCAGCACTATATTAATAAAGAAGATTACCGGGTAACTCCGTACGGCATCCCTGCGGGCAGGGTATTTGCCCCGGCGTTTCCCCAACCTGATGAGGAACTCCAATGGCTGGTAAAACCCTTTACGACAAGCTGTGGGAAATGCACGAAGTGAAGCGCCGCGATGACGGCTCTTCGCTGATCTACATTGACCGCCACATTTTGCACGAAGTGACTTCGCCCCAGGCATTTGAAGGCCTGCGTCTGGCCGGTCGTCAGCCGTGGCGCATCGATGCCAACATCGCCACCCCAGACCATAACGTGCCGACCACCAAGGCCGAGCGCGCCGGCGGCATTAATGCGATTAAGGATGAAGTGTCCCGTATCCAGGTCCAGACTCTGGACGACAACTGTATCGATTTTGGCATCCTGCAGTTCCCGATGAACGATATCCGTCAGGGTATCGTGCACGTGATCGGGCCGGAGCAGGGCGCAACCCTGCCGGGCATGACCATCGTCTGTGGTGACTCCCACACCTCTACCCACGGCGCCTTTGGTGCGCTGGCACACGGTATCGGCACCTCCGAGGTCGAGCACGTGCTGGCCACCCAGTGCCTGGTCGCCAAGAAGATGAAGAACATGCAGGTGCGTGTCGAGGGCAAGCTGGGTGCCGGCGTCACTGCCAAGGACATAGTACTGGCCATCATCGGCAAGATCGGTACCGCGGGCGGCAACGGCCATGCGCTGGAGTTTGCCGGCAGCGCCATCCGTGACCTGTCCATGGAAGGCCGCATGACCATCTGCAATATGTCCATCGAGGCCGGTGCCCGTGTCGGCATGGTGGCGGTGGACGAGAAAACCATCGAATACGTTAAAGGCCGCCCGTACGCGCCAAAAGGTGCTGACTGGGATGCCGCCGTGGCACTGTGGGAAACTCTGGTGTCCGACGAAGATGCACACTTTGACACAGTGATCGAGATGCGCGCCGAAGACATCAAGCCGCAGGTCAGCTGGGGCACTTCACCCGAGATGGTATTGCCGGTGGATGCCAATGTGCCTGATCCGGCTAAAGAGAGCGATCCGGTCAAGAAGGACTCCATCGAGCGCGCACTCAAGTACATGGGGCTTGAAGCCAATCAGGCGATCACCGATATCAAGCTGGACCGCGTTTTCATCGGTTCCTGCACCAACTCGCGTATTGAAGACCTGCGCGCTGCCGCCGAAGTGGCCAAGGGCCGCAAGGTTGCCGACAACGTGATTCAGGCCATGGTAGTACCGGGCTCCGGTCTGGTGAAGAAGCAGGCGGAAGAGGAAGGTCTGGACAAGATCTTTATCGAGGCCGGCTTTGAATGGCGTGAGCCGGGTTGCTCCATGTGTCTGGCGATGAACCCGGACAAACTGGGCAGCGGCGAGCACTGTGCTTCCACCTCCAACCGCAACTTCGAGGGTCGTCAGGGCAATGGCGGACGTACCCACCTGGTCAGCCCGGCCATGGCCGCTGCTGCCGCGGTTACCGGTCACTTCGTTGACGTTCGCGAACTCATGCAAGGAGCCAACTAAATGAAAGCCTTTACACAACATCAGGGTCTGGTGGCTCCGCTGGATCGTGCCAACGTCGACACCGACCAGATCATCCCCAAGCAGTTTCTGAAGTCGATCAAGCGTACCGGCTTTGGCGAGAACCTGTTTGACGAGTGGCGTTATCTGGACGAGGGCCAGCCTGGTCAGGACAACAGCAAGCGTCCGGTGAATACCGAGTTCGTACTCAACCAGCCGCGTTATCAGGGTGCCAGCATCCTGCTGGCGCAGGAAAACTTTGGTTGCGGCTCCAGCCGTGAGCACGCGCCCTGGGCGCTGGACGAATACGGTTTCCGCGCCATCATCGCGCCGAGCTTTGCCGACATCTTCTACAACAACAGCTTCAAGAACGGCCTGCTGCCGATCATCCTGCCGCAGGCTGCGGTGGACGAGCTGATGAAGCTGACCGTGGATAACGAAGGCTACCAGCTGACCGTTGACCTGGCGCAGCAGAAGGTAATCCGCGCTGATGGCGTCAGCTACGACTTCGAGGTGGATGCCTTCCGCAAGCACTGCCTGCTCAATGGCCTAGACGATATCGGCCTGACCCTGCAGGACGAGGATGAGATTCGCTCGTTTGAGGCCGGGTACAAGCAGAAGTATCCGTGGTTGTTTGGGGCATTAACAGGTTGATTTTTTGTTTGCAGCTGCGTGGGCTGGTGTTTTCATGGTGCTGCAAAGACGCTGTGAATACGTCTATGTAGGCTTGAGGGCAGCATCCTTGCTGCCCACACTTTGCCCACCATGCAAACACCAGCCTCAAACTCCGTGCAAACGGTGAGAGAGAGGGCGGGCGTTGCCCGCCTGCTGTCGCTCGTGTTGTCAGGTTTTGTGTGTCTGCTGTAGGTCCGAATTTATTCGGACATTTGCGGTTTCGGTGATGGGCGCAGGATGGGAATGTGCGAATAAATTCGCACCTGCGGTGGTGCAGGATTTGCACGCTTATGTAGGTCCGAATTTATTCGGACATTCGCAGTTTCGGTGCTGGGTCGCAGGGTGGGAATGTGCGAATAAATTCGCACCTACACCTTCGCCCCTCCCGCCGATGCAGACACAGATTCAGAAGCCCCTTTCATGCAATAAAACATTTGCAATTAAAAAGAGAAAAGCCATGAGTAAAAAAGTTCTTGTTCTTCCCGGCGACGGTATCGGTCCGGAAATCATTGCCGAAGCGGTCAAGGTGCTGAATCTGGCCAATGAAAAATACAACCTTGACCTTGAGCTGGTCGAGGGCGAACTGGGTGGTGCGGCCATCGACAAGCATGGCGTGCCACTGGCTGACTCCACCCTGGCGCTGGCGCGTGAGGTGGATGCCGTCCTGCTGGGTGCAGTAGGTGGCCCCAAGTGGGACACCATCGAGAAGAGCATCCGCCCCGAACGTGGCCTGCTGAAGATACGCTCCGAATTGGGCCTGTTTGCCAACCTGCGTCCTGCCATCCTGTATCCGCAGCTGGCTGACGCCTCCAGTCTCAAGCCCGAAGTGGTGTCCGGTCTGGACATCCTGATCGTACGCGAGCTGACCGGCGGCATCTACTTCGGCACCCCGCGTGACCAGGTGGTGCTGGAGAACGGCGAGCGCAAGGCATTTGATACTCTGCCGTACTCCGAAAGCGAGATCCGCCGCATTGCCCGGGTCGGCTTCGATATGGCCATGGTGCGCAACAAAAAACTGTGCTCCGTGGACAAGGCCAACGTCCTGGCTTCCAGCCAGCTGTGGCGCGAGGTTGTGGAAGAGGTGGCCAAAGACTACCCTGAAGTGGAGCTGAGCCACATGTATGTGGACAATGCCGCCATGCAACTGGTGCGTGCGCCAAAACAGTTTGATGTGGTTGTCACCGACAACATGTTTGGTGATATCCTGTCGGACGAAGCGTCCATGCTGACGGGCTCAATCGGTATGTTGCCTTCCGCATCCCTGGATTCCAACAACAAGGGCATGTACGAGCCCTGCCACGGTTCCGCTCCGGACATCGCAGGCAAGGGGCTGGCCAACCCGTTGGCAACCATTCTGTCCGTATCGATGATGCTGCGTTACAGCTTCAGCCAGGCTGGTGCTGCCGATGCCATCGAGCAGGCGGTGAGCGACGTTCTCGACCAGGGGTTGCGTACTGGCGACATCATGTCCGAGGGCATGCGCAAAGTGGGCACTGCCGAGATGGGCGATGCCGTTGTTGCCGCCCTGCAACAGCTGTAAGGGATATTGACCCGGTTTGCACGACCTGTTGTCGTGCAAACCATCATTGATAAAGGTGTAGTTAGATGAAACGAGTTGGATTTGTAGGCTGGCGCGGCATGGTTGGTTCCGTGCTGATGCAGCGCATGCTGGAAGAGCGGGATTTCGAACTGATTGAGCCGGTCTTTTTTACCACCTCCAATGTGGGTGGCCAGGGTCCGGCGATCGGCAAGGATACGCCCGCGCTCAAGGATGCCTACGACATCAACACCCTGAAAGGGCTGGACGTGATCCTGACCTGTCAGGGCAGCGACTACACCAACGAGGTTTTCCCCAAACTGCGTGAAGCCGGCTGGGATGGTTACTGGATTGACGCGGCCTCAGGCCTGCGCATGCAGGATGACGCGATCATCGTGCTGGACCCGGTCAACCGCAAGGTGGTCGATCAGGGGCTGGACAGCGGCGTGAAGACCTACGTCGGCGGCAACTGCACCGTCAGCCTGATGCTGATGGGGCTGGGCGGGCTGTTCGAGGCTGGCCTGGTCGAGTGGATGAGTGCCATGACCTATCAGGCAGCCAGTGGTTCGGGTGCGCAAAACATGCGCGAACTGCTCAATCAGATGGGCTATCTGCGCGATGCGGTGGCTGGCGAACTGGTCGATCCGGCGTCCGCCATTCTGGATATCGACCGCAAGGTCGCTGCCGCCCAGCGTAGCGACGAGATTCCAGCGGAACACTTTGGCGTGCCATTGGCCGGCAGCCTGATTCCGTGGATCGACAGCGCGCTGCCCAATGGCCAGAGCCGTGAAGAGTGGAAAGCACAGGCCGAAACCAACAAGATCCTCGGTCGCTTCAAGAACCCGATCCACATTGACGGTATCTGTGTGCGTGTCGGTGCCATGCGCTGCCACAGCCAGGCGCTGACCATCAAGCTGAACAAGGATGTGCCGCTAACCGATATCGAAAACCTGATCAGCCAGCACAATCCCTGGGTCAAACTGGTACCCAACAGCCGTGAGCAGACCGTGCAGGAGCTGACACCGACGGCGGTGACCGGTACCCTGAACATTCCGGTCGGCCGGTTGCGCAAGCTGAACATGGGTTCTCATTATCTGGGTGCCTTCACCGTTGGCGACCAGCTGTTGTGGGGTGCGGCGGAGCCGCTGCGGCGCATGCTGCGCATCCTGCTGGAACGCTAGAAGCAAAGAAAAGGCTGCCGCTTGCATGGCAGCCTTTTTGTTTGTGGCCTGCTCCCGGCATGATGGAGCCCGAACTGTGCTCCAGGTCAAAAACGGGGCAATGCGTGCAGCCCTTAAGTCGAATAATCCGGTTTTTCAGTTGCTAAAAGCCGAACGGTCAAAGATACTTACGCTGTCAATTGAAGGATGATTCTAGTTGGCCATGGGTTGCGCCGGGCGACAGGCACCCAAAGCAATATCCGGCTCCACCATTCTTGATGGTGCGAGCAGGGCTGGAGTCTCCGAGAAAATAAGGGAAATGCTATATGCTTCAGGTTCGCAAACTGGTATTGGCAGTAGCCGCTGCTACTTCGATGGCTTCGGGAATGGCGCATGCGCTCGGACTGGGTGAGGTTTCCGTCAAGTCGGCACTGAATGAGCCATTGGTGGCTGAAATCGAACTGCTTGATGCCAGGGGCTTGAGTGCTGAAGACATCAGGTCCAGGCTGGCTTCTCCTGAGGATTTCAGTCGTGCGGGCGTGGACCGGCAGTTTTTCCTGAACAACCTGAAGTTCACTCCGGTGGTCGGCAGCAATGGCAAGAGCTTTGTCCGGGTGACCAGCAACCAGGCGGTTCGCGAGCCTTTCCTGAATTTCTTGCTTGAAGTGTACTGGCCGGCCGGACGGGTATTGAAGGAATACACCCTGCTGCTTGACCCGCCCATGTACACACCGCAAGAGTTGGTATACCGCAGTGCGCCGGTTACGGCACCTGTTGCCAGCCAGGCGCCCGTGCGTCCGGCCAGTGCGGTTGCACCGGCGCGTCGTCAACCGGTAGCTGCGGCCACTGCCGCGCCAGCCTTGCAGGGTGACCAGTATCGTGTACAACAAAACGATACCCTGTGGGAAATTGCATTGCGTGCCAACCGTGGCGGTGGTTCGGTGCATCAGGTCATGCTGGCCATCCAGGACCTTAATCCGGATGCCTTCATTGACGGCAATATCAACAGGTTGAAAACCGGCCAGGTGCTGAAGCTGCCTGATGCCGGGCAAATTACCCGGCGTAGCCGCAGCCAGGCTGCTACGGAATTCCAGGGGCAGGTGGATGCATGGCGATCCGGTGGTCCGGTTGAGCGCCAGCTGGACGCCCGCCGTCGTGAAACGGCTGCTGCAGCGCCAGCCAGGGCAGAGCAGGGCGATAGCCTGCGATTGGTGGCCGCCGAGACCGGCGAGGCCAGCACTGGCAGCGATAGCGGTGTAAGCGGAAAAGCGCTCAATGACCAGTTGGCGCAAACCAGGGAGCAACTGGATTCGGCCCTGCTGCAGAATGAAGATCTGAGCAGCCGTGTGGAAGAGCTGAATAGCCAGGTTGAAAAATTGCAGCGTCTGCTGGAGTTGAAAAACACCCAGCTGGCCAATCTACAGAACATGACCGACGAGGAGCTGGATGCTGCCGTTGCCGCTTCTGAAGAAACTGCAGGCGAAGCTGTTGAAACGGTGACGGAAGAAGTAGCCGGGCAGGATGCTGTCGCTTTGCCTGAGCAGGTAGAAGCAGGTGCTGCTGAAGACCAGCAGGAAGCTGTAGAGCCTGAAACAACACAGGAAGCTGCCGGTGAGGTGGCCTCAGTTGCGGAAACCGCAGAGGAAACAGCGGTTGCCGTGCAGGCTGTTGTTGAAGAGCCGGCCCGGCCGGCCGAGCCTGTGACCGCTCCTGCGGCACCCAAGCCTGCATCAGTGGCCTTTGAGCCGCCGCCCGAGCCGAAGGGTTTTGTCGACGAACTGATGGAAAACCCGCTGTTCCTGCCCGGAGCCGGAGCAGGTGTCGCCCTTTTGTTGTTGCTGTTGCTGGTTTCGCGCCGCAACAAGGCAAAACAGGAGGAGCTGGCGGCTGATCAGTTTGATGAACAGGGACCGGGAACAGCCTTTGCCGGTCACCAGGAGCTGGATGAGGACCTTGACGTCCTTGATGGCGTGCTGGATGATCTTGCCGGTGAGCTTGAAGAGCCGACAGAATTTATCGATGTTCCTGCGACCGCGGAGTCAGCGGTTTCTGATCCGGTAACCGAGGCAGAGAACTATATTTCATTTGGCCGTTTCAACCAGGCGGTCGATGTGCTGCTGAAAGCGATCGATGCGGATCCGCAGCGGGAGGAACTGCGTTTCAAACTGCTGGAGGTCTATGCCGATCTCGAAGACCGCAACGCATTTTTGCAGCAGGTTGACGAGCTGAATGCCATGGGCGTGTCCCAGGTCAAGCTGGATGAGCTGCGTCAGCGTTTCCCGCATCTGATGGGCGAGGACGAAGGTGGCTTGTCGCTGGATGACATCATGCTTGATTTGCCAGACCTGGCCGGCGACGCTGCTTCAAGCCCTGCAGGTGACAGCGACATTCTGGCGGATGACATTCCGGGACTGGACGACCTGCTGGCCGTGTCAGATGTTGCTGAAGACTCTGGTGACGAGCAGGATGAGCTGTCCAGTTTGCTGGATGCGGTCGGTACAGAGCTTGATGCAGACATGGGGATCGACTTTGCGCCTGTGTCACCTGCAGCGGATGCCGTGGCCGATGCTGCCGGAAGTGTGGCAGAGGATTTCGAGCTGCCTGATCTCGAAGACATTAAACTGGACGATCTGGACCTGCCTTCCATCGAGGAACCGGACAGTCTGTCACTGACTGATGATCTGAAGCTGGAAGATTTGCAGTTCGAGGATTTTGAAGCTCGTGACGGCATCGGAGCGGAGCAGCCTGCCGATGCATCGGCAATGGATTTTGATCTGGATCTCGATCTGTCCTTTCCGCTTGAAGACGCGACAGAACAGGGACTGACAGAACTGGAAACGGGGGCTCTCGAAGCTGGTCTGGAAACCCTGGAAACAGGCTTTGACGAACTGCAGAATGAGGTGCATGCCGTCCTGCAGGGCAATGATGACCCGCTGCAGGAGCCAGCCCTGGCAATCGAGCCGGAAGTGGAGCTTGCTGGCGGCTTTGATCTGGCCACACCGGAACTTGCAGAAGGTGCTTCTGCCGGTGATGAAGTACTGGCAGAGCTGGCCGAAGAGCTTGATGATGACTTCAGCTTCCTGCAAGGGGATGATGAAGATAAAACCAAGCTTGACCTGGCCAGCGCTCTGACCGACATGGGAGACATTGAGGGTGCCCGTGACATTCTGGATGAAGTCATCCGTGAAGGTGCCCCCGAGCACCGGGAGCAGGCACGCGAGTTGCTGGCCAGGCTCGGATAGTCCATGAGTTTCATGCATGACCCTACTGCGGCAGTCGATATGACTGCCGCAGCCGTTTCCAGGATAGCCCTGGGTGTTGAGTACAACGGCACGGCTTATTACGGCTTCCAGTTGCAGAACAATGATCTGCCAACGTTGCAGGGCGAACTTGAGCGGGCATTGACCACGGTGGCCGGTGGCGAGCCGGTACGGCTGGTCTGTGCCGGGCGGACTGATGCCGGTGTGCATGCCTGCGAGCAGGTTCTGCATTTTGACACCCCTGTGGTGCGCAAGCCGGCAGCCTGGCTGTTTGGCAGCAACCGCTATCTGCCAAGGGATATCAGCGTGGTCTGGGTCAAACAGGTACCGGAGCAGTTCCACGCCCGCTTCAGTGCCAAGCGTCGCCGCTACCGCTATGTCATTCATTCCGATCCGGTACGGCCGGCCCTGCTGCGTGATGGCGTGACCTGGACACACAAGCAGCTGGATGTGTGCAAGATGAACCAGGCGGCGCGGTTTTTGCTGGGCACCCATGATTTCAGTTCGTTCCGCGACAGTGACTGCCAGGCAAAATCTCCGGTCAAGACGCTGGACGGCATCCGCCTGACGCAATATGGGCGCTTCATTGTGCTGGATATCCGTGCCTCGGCATTTCTGCATCACATGGTGCGCAATATAGCCGGAACCCTGATGAGGATCGGAGCCGGCGACAAGCCGGTCGAATGGATGCGGCAGGTGTTGCAGGCGAGAAGGCGCGAAGTGGCAGGCGTCACTGCGCCACCCTATGGCCTGTATCTGGTGCAGGTCGAATACCCTGAAGAATTCGAGCTACCGCGGCAACCGCTGGGGCCATTGTTCCTGTCGGCGATGCCGGATGTGTTTGCGGAGGATGCATGAATACCCGGGTCAAGATTTGCGGTATCACCCGCCTTGAGGATGCGCTGGTGGCTGCGGCGGCGGGCGCCGACGCTTTGGGCTTCGTGTTTTACCCGCCCAGTCCGCGCAATGTGGAGCCGGCACGGGCAGCTAACATCATTCGACAGCTGCCGGCTTTTGTGACCAGCACCGGGTTGTTCGTCAATGCGCCCGAGTCGCTTGTGCGCGAGGTTCTGGACCAGGTTGCGCTGGATTTGCTGCAGTTTCACGGAGACGAATCCCCCGAGTATTGCGCATCCTTTGGCCGTCCCTACATCAAGGCCCTGCGCATGCAGCCAGGGCTGGATATAGCCGGTCAGGCGGCTGCCCATGCGGATGCTCGCGGCATTCTGCTCGACGCCTATGTGGCCGGAGTGCCCGGCGGTACCGGCCAGGTATTCGACTGGGAAGCGATTCCCGCCACCTTAGCCAAACCGCTGATACTCGCCGGCGGGCTGGATGTAGATAATGTCCGTCTGGCAATCGAACAAGTGCGGCCCTGGGCTGTCGATGTAAGTGGCGGTGTGGAAGCAGGGCGGGGCATCAAGGATGCCGAGAAAGTGCGTACCTTCATGCAGCGGGTGCGCGACAGGAGCAACGGCTGATAATTCAGGTGTGACGGTACTCTGTCAGCGGCCGTCTCATATTGTGTTTTTCAAACAAGAGAAATCCTGCCCGGATTCCGGCAGGACGACACCGGCATGCAAAAGGCGTGCAGGGTGATACGAGGAGTATTGAACGGATGAGTAACTGGCTGGTTGACAAATTTATTCCCTCGATTATGCGTTCCGAGGTCAAGAAAAGTAATATTCCGGAAGGCCTGTGGCACAAGTGCCCTGCCTGTGATGCCGTACTGTATAAGCCCGAGCTGGAAAAGGCGCTGGATGTGTGCACCAAGTGCGAGCACCACATGCGCATTGATGCCCGCACGCGGCTGGACATTTTTCTGGACGAAGACGGGCGCGAGGAAATCGCCGAAGACCTGGAGCCGGTGGATCGTCTCAAGTTCCGTGACAGCAAACGTTACAGTGACCGCCTGAAGGCGGCGCAAAAGCAGACTGGCGAAAATGACGCCCTGATCGCCATGAGCGGTACCCTGGAGGGCATGCCGGTAGTGGCAGCGGCGTTCGAGTTTTCCTTCATGGGTGGCTCCATGGGTGCGGTGGTCGGTGAGCGTTTCGTGCAGGCAGCCAATGTGGCGCTGGAAAAACGCTGCCCGATGATTTGCTTCTCCGCCTCAGGTGGTGCTCGCATGCAGGAAGCCCTGTTGTCACTGATGCAGATGGCAAAAACCTCGGCAGTGATTGCGCGTCTGCGCGAAGAAGGCATTCCTTTCATCTCTGTGCTGACCGACCCGGTGTATGGCGGTGTATCAGCCAGCCTGGCAATGCTCGGTGACATCATCATTGGCGAGCCCAAGGCGCTGATCGGCTTTGCCGGCCCGCGCGTGATCGAGCAGACCGTGCGTGAAAAACTGCCCGAAGGCTTCCAGCGCAGCGAATTCCTGCTGGAGCATGGTGCCATCGACATGATCATCCCGCGTCCCGAGCTGCGCCCGCGTATCGGTGCCATTTTGCGCAAGCTGGCCAAGGCACCCATGCAGGTGCGTCCGATCCTGCGTGAGGTTCCCGAGCAGCAGGAGCAGCCTGCCGAATGACTGAGCGCAGTCTCGGGCAGTGGCTGAGCTGGCTGGAGCAGCTGCATCCCAGCGAAATCGAGCTTGGCTTGCAACGCATTCGTGATGTTGCCGACCGGCTGGGGCTGTCCCGGCCGGCACAGCGTGTAGTGACGGTCACCGGTACCAACGGCAAGGGCTCGACCTGCGCGTTTGTTGCGGCGATATGCCAGGCGCAGGGTTTGCGTACCGGGGTATACAGCTCGCCGCACTTTTTGCGCTACAACGAACGCATCCAGATAGCAGGCGAAGCGGTCAGCGACGAGCTGATCTGTCAGGCCTTCAGTGCCATCGAACAGGTGCGGGGAGAGATCAGCCTGACCTATTTTGAAATGGGCACTCTTGCGGCGTTGTGGATCTTTGCCCGCTCCGGGCTGGACGTGGCCATTCTCGAAGTGGGGCTGGGCGGCCGTCTTGATGCGGTGAATATTGTCGATCCGGACGTGGCCGTGGTGACCGGCATTGCACTGGATCATGGTGACTGGCTGGGCAATACCCGTGAAGAGGTTGCCCGGGAGAAGGCCGGCATTTTCCGCGCCGGCATTCCGGCGGTGTGTGGAGACCTTGATCCGCCGCAGAGCTTGCTCGATCAGGCCACCATCCTTGGTACTCCGCTTTATCTGCGTGGCCGGGACTTTGACCTGGCGATAACCGGCAACAGCTGGTGCTGGCAAGGCAAAAGCGGGCAGGGCTCTTCCCTGGTTCTTGATGCCATGCCGCAGCCGTCCCTGCCTGTCGAAAATGCGGCAGTAGCCTTGCAGGTGTGCGCCTTGCTGGAGCTGCCTCTGACGGCAGAAGAGACTGGGGTCGTGCTGCAGGACACACAACTGACAGGCAGGCTACAGGTGATAAAACTGCCGCAGGTTGATGGTGAACGCACCCTGATCCTGGATGTTGCACATAACCCGCAGGCTGCCGCCTATGTTGCCGGCCGTTTGCGTCAGCGCCCGCTTGGCGGGCGACGGCTTGCGGTATTCGGAGCACTGGCCGACAAGGATGTGGATGGCGTGCTGGCGGCCATGCAGGGCGTGTTTGACCGCTGGCATATTGCCGCATTGCCGACGCCACGCAGTTTTTCCCTGGCCGATTTGCAGCAGCATTTGCAACAGGCCGGAGCCGACTTCGTAACCCATGATGATATCGCTGATGCCCTGCAGGGCTGTCTTGAACAAAGCACAGCGGATGACGAAATTCTTGTGTTCGGTTCTTTCTTCACTGTTGCCCGGGTGCTTGAACTGCTGCAAGTGCCGGTCTAGTCTGGACTCGGCGCATCCCGGGGATGCCGCCGGGGCGGCAGCTATCGTGATTGATCCCATTCAGGTAAATGCAAATGAGTGAAACTGACAATAAATTCAAGCAACGCATCGTTGGTGCGCTGGTGCTGGTTGCGCTGGCGATCATTTTTCTGCCGATGCTGTTTTCCAGCAAGGATGAACACCCGTTGCCCCGGGTTGAAGTGCATACCCCGCCGCCGCCGGCCATTCCTCCTGTGCCGGATGTTCAGGTCCAGCCGGTCCGGCTCCCCGAACCCGAGCCGGAACAGGATGCTGTGTATGAGCCTGTGGTCGAAGCCGAGCCGGAGTTTGTATTGATTGAAACCACGCCGGACACGCCTCCGGTACAACCGGCCCCGGAGCAGCCGCAACCACCGGTGGCAGAAGTACAGCCAGTGACACCGCCGCCGGTTGACAAACCGGTGTCGCCACCGGCTCAGCCGGCCAAGCCCGCGCAGACGACCACACCACCGAAGCCGGCAGAAACACCCGCACGCAAGCCGGTCGCGGCGCCGGGCATCGACCGTAATAATCTGCCGGTTTCCTGGTCGATCCAGCTGGCGAGCCTGGGCAGCCTGGAAAACGCCGAGAGATTGCGTGATGCCTATCGCGCCAAGCACTACACCGCCTATGTGCGCAGCGCCGATGGCATGCACAAGGTGCTGATCGGTCCGCTAATTCGTGAAGCCGAGGCGGTTGCCATGTGCAAACAGCTCAAGTCCCGCGACAAGCAGGATTGCTTCGTGGTGCGCTATCAACCCTGATTGTCCTGAAATATCCGTCAGCAGACGCCGGCAGATGATTGCTGTTGTCTGCTGGAGTGGCTATGTCAAAGTTCTGGCGTAAAGTTGTACCTGCTTGCCAGGCTGTTGTTTTTCTTGACAATGGATGCAGAAAACGGATAATCCCTGTCAGGCCGCACCGCGCGGCCTTTTTGATTTGTCTTTGCAGCCGTTGCCGTGCTGCATTTCCAGTGACTCCGGCCTGTCACGTCAGGGCTGGTCCCGTCTGCCACTGTAAGGCAGGTGACCCGCAGGCCGATCTTGCTGGCTCATCCCAACCCATGTGACCTTTGGTAGGGGTCACCACTAGGAGAGGAGGCGCCAATGCCCGTTATTACCCTTCCTGACGGAAGTCAGCGCAGTTTCGATCATCCCGTATCCATCATGCAGGTTGCCGAGTCCATCGGTGCCGGTCTGGCCAAGGCCACCGTAGCCGGCCGTGTCAATGGCCGCCTGCTGGATGCCTGTGACCTGATCACCGATGATGCCGAACTGCAGATCATTACCCCCAAGGATCAGGAAGGACTGGAAATCATTCGCCACTCCTGTGCGCACCTGATCGGCCATGCCATCAAGCAGCTGTATCCTGATACCAAGATGGTGATCGGTCCGGTGATTGAGGAAGGCTTCTATTACGACGTCTACAGTGAACGCCCCTTCACCCCGGAAGACCTGGAAGCCATCGACAAGCGTATGCGCGAGCTGATTGCCCAGGATTACGACGTCATCAAGAAGCTGACTCCGCGTGCCGAGGTGATCAAGACCTTCACCGAGCGTGGTGAGGACTACAAGCTGCGCCTGATCGACGACATGCCCGAAGAAACCGAAATGGGCCTGTACTATCACCAGGAATATGTGGACATGTGCCGTGGTCCGCACGTGCCCAACACCCGTTTTCTCAAGCATTTCAAGCTGACCCGTTTCTCCGGTGCCTACTGGCGTGGCGACTCCAAGAACGAACAGCTGCAGCGCATCTACGGTACCGCCTGGGCTGACAAGAAGCAGCTGGCCGAATACATCAAGCGCATCGAGGAAGCCGAGAAGCGTGACCACCGCAAGCTGGGCAAGCGTCTGGACCTGTTCCACACCCAGGAAGAGGCCGCCGGCATGGTGTTCTGGCACCCAAAGGGCTGGACCCTGTATCAGGTGCTGGAGCAGTACATGCGCAAGGTGCAGAACGACAACGGCTACCAGGAAATTCGTACGCCGCAGATCGTCGACCGTATCCTGTGGGAAAAGTCCGGTCACTGGACCAACTATGCGGACAACATGTTCGTCACCGAATCCGAGGCCCGTGACTACGCGATCAAGCCGATGAACTGCCCGTGCCACGTGCAGGTGTACAACCAGGGCCTGAAGAGTTACCGCGAGCTGCCATTGCGTCTGGCCGAGTTCGGCTCCTGCCACCGCAACGAGCCGTCCGGAGCGCTACACGGCATCATGCGGGTGCGTGGCTTTACCCAGGATGATGCTCATATCTTCTGTACCGAAGAGCAGATGCAGGCTGAATCGGCGGCTTTCATCAGGCTGACCCGGCAGGTGTACCGTGACTTCGGCTTTGATGACATCGAGCTGAAGCTGTCCACCCGCCCGGAACAGCGCATTGGTTCTGATGACCAGTGGGATCGTGCGGAAAAGGCGCTGGAAGAAGCTCTGAAGGAAGCCGGCCTGGCCTATGAACTGCAGCCGGGTGAGGGCGCCTTCTATGGTCCGAAGATCGAGTTCTCGCTGCGTGACAGCCTGGGCCGGGTCTGGCAGTGTGGTACATTGCAGCTGGACTTCAACCTGCCGGTGCGTCTGGGTGCCGAGTTTGTGACCGAAGACAACAGCCGTGCCCATCCGGTGATGCTGCACCGCGCCATTCTGGGCTCGTTCGAGCGCTTCATCGGCATCCTGATCGAGCACTACGAGGGTGCATTCCCCGCCTGGCTGGCACCGGTACAGGCGGTGGTGATGAACATCAGCGAAAAGCAGAGCGATTTCGTGCGTGACGTGCAGAAGGCCCTGCAAGAGCGCGGTTACCGGGTCAAGACCGACCTGCGCAACGAGAAGATCGGCTTCAAGATCCGCGAGCATACCCTGCAGAAAGTTCCCTACCTGCTGGTGGTGGGCGACAAGGAAGTGGAAAACAACAAGGTGGCGGTACGTACCCGCTGCGGCCAGGATCTTGGCTCCATCAGCCTGGACGAGTTTGTCGCAACGCTGGATGCGGCCATTGCCAGGCGCGGCCGGCTGGACTGATAGCGCCCCGGGAAAAAGCCCTGCAGTCTGAGCTGCAGGGCTTTTTTGTGCCAGCAGGTTGGTTCACAACTGTCATCATTGTGCGGCGGCAGCGAAGTCCCGTTTCAGCCTGGCGAAGCCGCGCCGATACAGCAACCAGGCCAGCAGGCCGGCGATGCTGTTGCCACACAGCACACCCAGATACAGCCCTGTCATGCCGCCCAGCCAGGCACCGGTAGCGACACAGGGCAGGTAGCAGGCAAACAGCCGGATCATAGAAATCATTACCGCCCGTAGCGGCATACCGAGCGCATTGCAGCTGGAAACCAGCAGGATGCACACCCCGAGCATGCTGTAACTGATGGGTACAATCAGCATGTAGCTGCTCAGATAGCTTGCCGTGGCTGCCTCAGGTGCGACCAGACCGACCATCAGGGGGCGTATCAGCAGCCAGAACAGGGCGATAACCGCTTGCAGCACCAGAATGAAACGCACCGCCAGCCAGATCAGCTTATGGACCTGGGTCAGGTCGCGGGCGCCCAGCATCCGGCCCAGCATCGGCGGCATGGACATGGTCAGGGCCAGGATGATCACGATGGAAAAGGTTTCCAGCCGGGTGCCCAGCGCCCAGGCGGCAATGGCCGTGGCACCGAAAGAGGCCACGATACGGGTTGCCAGCAGGGCGGCCATGCCCGGCATCAGCTGGCTGAGCATTGCTGGCAAGCTGATGGTGGCCACACTGGCCAGTGCCGGCCGGATTTCAAGCTGGCTAAGATCAAAGGCCAGCCAGCGATGCCTGAAGACGCGTGAAAAAATGATGGCACTGCCGATGGCGCAGGAAACGGTGGTCGCCAGCGCCGCGCCGGGTAAACCCCAGCCAAGGATGAAGATGAACAGAGGATCAAGAACGATATTGAGCAGGCTGGTAGCGACCATGACCAGCCCGGGCAGGCGCGTGTTGCCGTGAGCGCGGCACAGGCTGTTGCCGAAGTACAGGAAGGCATGGCTCCACGAGCTGATCAGCCATGGCAGCCAGTAGCTGTCGGTATGGGGAAACAACTCTGCGCTGGCACCCAGGGCTTGCAGGATTGGCTGTTTGAGGAAAAATACCACCAGCGCCAGCACACCCATGAGGCCGCTGCCCGTCATCAGCACCAGTGATGACAGCCGCCGGGCATAATCGGTATTGCCCGCACCGATCGAGCGGGAAATCAGCGCTGTGGCGGCAATGCCGGTACCGATCTGGATCCCGATCATCAGCTGGTTGACCGGCATGGTGAAGCCCATCGCCGCCAGTGGGGCGGTACCCAGCATGCCGATGAATACGCTGTCGGCCAGCTGAAAACTCATCAGGGCGACGACGCCGGCCAGCATGGGCCAGGTCATGGAAAACAGGCGGCGACCCAGGCTGATGCCATCAGACCGGGTACTGGAAACGGAAGCGGGGTTCGGCATGTGGCAAATGTCAGCTGTGAAAGCTGGCAATCCTAACACAACCGGAGGCGGAAGCAGTGAACCGGGGGCCGGGAGGGTTTTTGTATGCCTAATACCCTGATGCAGAAGAAAATATTCCCTGTTTGCCAAAAAGGATTCAAGAGTGGGGGTGTTGCCGATTTGCCAGACAGGCTGCTTCCTGTATTAAATGACAAGGGTTAGCCATGTTGCAAGCTTGCTGATTTTCTGGAGGAGCATGATGAGTCAGTTTGATGGTGTCGATTTTTCCATGCTGGAGCTGGCATCCATGCGGGATGTTGATGCGGGACCGGCTGCCGCACTGGAACGCGCCCTGGACACCGCACGGCACGTCGAGGCGCTGGGCTTTACCCGTTTCTGGGTGGCAGAGCATCACAACATGGATGCCATTGCCAGCTCGGCCACCTGTGTCCTGATGGGCTATCTGGCTGGTGGTACGTCGCGTATCCGGATCGGTTCGGGTGGCATCATGCTGCCGAACCATGCGCCACTGGTGGTGGCCGAGCAGATCGGTACGCTGGCCAGCCTGTATCCAGGGCGTATTGACCTTGGGTTGGGGCGGGCGCCGGGCAGCGATCAGGCCACCATGCGGGCGCTGCGCCGTAACCTGGACATCAATGCCGACAGTTTTCCGGACGATGTGCGGGAGTTGCAGCGACTGCTGGGGCCACGCACGCCGGGGCAGACGATTGTCGCCATGCCGGGCATGGACAGCAATGTGCCCGTCTGGCTGCTCGGTTCCAGCCTGTTCAGTGCGCAGCTGGCCGCCGAGCTGGGGTTGCCGTATTCGTTCGCCTCGCATTTTGCCCCGCGCATGATGATGCCGGCGATCGAGCTGTATCGCAGTCACTTCAAGCCTTCAGCCCGGCTCGACCGGCCTCGCGTGATGCTCGGTGTGCCACTGGTGCTGGCGCCGACCGATGAGGAGGCGGGCTATCTTGCCACGACCACCTACCAGCGCATTCTCGCCCTGTTTCGTGGACACAGCATGCTGATGCGGCCGCCAGTCAGGTCCATGGACGGATTGTGGAGTGCCAGCGAGGAACGGGGTGTGTTGGACTTCCTGTCGATGGCGGTGATTGGCAGCCCGGAAACGGCCCGTCAGCGCTTACAGGTATTGCTGGAACATACCGGGGCTGACGAGCTGATCTTCACCTGTGATCTGTACGAGCTTGAGCACAGGCTGCGGGCGTTGAGTTTGCTGGCCGAGCTTAAAGCGGGCTAGCCGGGCATTGTCCCCGCATCTGCAGAACAGGAATTTTGCGCTATACCGGAGCTGTGCGACGTAGCGGTGGAAATTTCTTGCCGGCACGAACAGGCGACACTCAATGAATATCGGGTCAACAAAAGGGAGCACAGGCGATGCAACTGGATTTCTGGACTGAACTGGAGCGTCCGGCTGTGGCCGACGTCGATGGCCCGGATGCTGTGCAGGCCTGGCTGCAGGCAGGCCTGATCCGGCCGCTGGATTATGCACTGGCGGATTTCTGTCTGCAGCTGGCACCCGGCGAGCATGCTGTCGCTACCCTGGCGGCTCTGCTCAGTCGCCAGCTGCAGGACGGGCATGTATGCCTGCGGCTGGAGCTGCTGCGCCACGAGCTGACCATGCTTGGCGAATCGCATGGGCAGCCCGGGCCGGTGGACTGGTGGGTGCGGCGTTCACTGGTGCAGTGGCTGGAGCTGCTGCAGCACAGCCCGCTGGTTACGCTGTCTCCGTACACCCAAAAGGCCCCGCTGGTGCTGCAGAACCGGCGGCTGTATCTGTACCGCATGTGGCAACACGAGGCGGGAGTGGCGCAGCAGGTGGCCGGGCGCTTGCGGCAGGACATGCAGCCGGATGCGGGCTTTGCCGAACAGCTGCAACAGCTGTTTCCGGCGCAGGGCGCCGGCAATGACTGGCAGAAGATCGCTTGCGCCATGGCGGCACTGGGCGGTTTCACCCTGATTACCGGCGGCCCCGGTACAGGCAAGACCACTACAGTGGTGCGCTTGCTGGCATTGTTACAGCAGCAGGCGCTGGAGCAGGGGCGGGCGCCGCTGCATATCCGGCTGGCAGCCCCGACCGGCAAGGCGGCGGCGCGATTGAGCGAGTCGATTGCCGGCCAGATTGCCGCGCTACCGGTCGGTGAGGCGGTGCGCAAGCAGATTCCCGAACAGGTCGGTACGCTGCACCGGCTGCTGGGCAGCCTGCCGGATACCCGCCGTTTCCGTCACCACGCCGGCAATCCGCTGCTGCTTGACGTGCTGGTGGTGGATGAGGCCTCAATGATCGACCTGGAAATGATGGATAACCTGTTGCAGGCGCTGCCGGCCCATGCCCGTCTGATTCTGTTGGGTGACAAGGACCAGCTGGCTTCAGTGGAGGCCGGTTCGGTGCTGGGCGAGCTGTGCCTGCAAGCGGCTGGCGGCCATTATGCGCCAGAAACGCTGGCGCGCCTGGAACAGGCGGGCGCTGCCCCGGCAGACCTGACCGGACTGCAACAGGGGGGCATGCAGGCAAACCCGCTGGAGCAGCGTACCGTCATGTTGCGCCATTCCCGCCGCTTTGCCGGAGATTCGGGGGTTGGGCGGCTGGCGGCGGCAGTCAATGCCATGGATGTCGCCGGTACGCTGGCGCTGCTGAGTCAGCCGCTGCCGGATGTACACTGGTCCAGGGCCGTGCGCGGCGTGCTGCCGGAGCTGATCCGCAACGGTTTTGCCCCCTATCTTGAGCTGCTGGGCCGGCAACCCGGCTGCGTGGCCACGGATGAGGGTTTCATGGCATGGGCGGGAGCACTGTTGCAGGCGTTTGACGGCTTTCGCCTGCTGTGTGCCCTGCGCCGGGGCGACTGGGGTGTCGAGGGTCTGAACCGGCTGGCTGCGCAGAACCTGGCAGATGTGCTGAATGTGCCTGCCGACAGCCCCTGGTATCCGGGACGGCCGGTGATGGTCACGCGCAACGACTATGCGCTGGGGCTGATGAACGGCGATATCGGTATTGCCGTGCAGGTCATCGAGGCCGATGAGACGGTGTTACGGGTGGTATTTCCGCGCAATGACGGCAGTGACGGGGTGCGGCTGGTGTTGCCCAGCCGGCTGACGGCGGTGGAAACCGTGTTTGCGATGACGGTGCACAAGTCCCAGGGCTCTGAGTTTGATCATTGCGCGCTGGTACTGCCGGATGCCTTCAGTCCGGTCCTGACCAAGGAGCTGCTGTATACCGGCATTACCCGGGCACGCCGGCAGTTGTCGTTGTTGACGCCGGTGACCGGTGTGCTGGAACAGGCCATTGGCCGGCAGGTGGAACGTCACAGCGGGCTGCGCGAGGCCATCGAGTCCTGTGCGAGAGATGCTCAGGGGGATTGAGGGCCGCGCTACCGAGAGCCGGGCGTGTTTGAGTGCGGTATTGATCCAGAACACACAATTGCCGATAAGTCCGTGGTGCTGGTATTTTCTTGATTTGAGCAGCCTGTTTGTGCGACGGGTTTCCTCAGTCTGCTGTTGTCTGTGTATAATCGACACATATTTCAAGTGTGATCGGCTGCTGGCCGGTTACGCCGGGTTTTACTGAATAAGGCCACTGTGTGACCGATGTTTTTTTGCAAACCCGCGGGCTGACCTGCGAACGAGACTGGCGTGTGCTGTTTAGCGAACTGGATTTGCAGCTGCGCCGCGGGCAGATGCTGCAGGTATCCGGCCCCAACGGCAGCGGCAAGACCAGCCTGCTGCGACTGCTGGCCGGCCTGATGCAGCCGACCGAAGGCGAAATTCTCTATCAGGGTACTCCACTGGGTCGCCAGCGGCACGAGCTGGCACGGCACAGCCTGTGGATCGGCCATGCCGCCGGTATCAAGGGTTTGCTGACACCCGAAGAAAACCTTGCCTGGCTGACTGCGCTGCAATATGGCGCTTCGACCGATGCCATCGCGCAGGCGCTGGAAGCGGTGGGGCTGAAGGGTTTTGAAGATGTTCCCTGTCACACCCTGTCGGCGGGACAGCAGCGCCGGGTCGGACTGGCCCGTTTGCATCTGCCGCAGGCACCCGCCCTGTGGATTCTCGACGAACCCTTCACCGCGCTGGACAAGAAAGCCGTTGCCCAGCTGGAAGGGCATCTGGCCGCACATTGCGAGCGGGGCGGCATGGTGATCTTTACCACTCACCACGAGCTGCAACAGCGTCCGGCCAATTTCTTCGAACTGGAGCTGGGGCAGCAAAGCGCATGAACCGGGTGTTTTTCTTGTTGCTGGTGCGTGAAGCCCGCCTGATGTTCCGGCGTCCCGGCGAACTGGTCAATCCGCTGGTGTTTTTTGCCATCGTGATTTGCCTGTTTCCGCTGGCGGTTGGTCCGGAAACCCAGCTGCTGCGCACGCTGTCGCCGGGTCTGGTGTGGGTTGCCGCACTGCTGGCGGTGCTGCTGTCGCTGGACGGACTGTTTCGCAGCGATTTTGAGGACGGTTCGCTGGAGCAGTGGGTCGTTTCGCCGCACCCGCTGGGTGTACTGGTTCTGGCCAAGGTGCTGGCACACTGGCTGTTCTCCGGCTTGCCGCTGGTGCTGTTGTCGCCGGTGCTGGCGCTGATGCTGGGGTTGCCGGCCGACCGCATTCCGGTACTGCTGGCTTCATTGCTGCTGGGTACACCCATTCTCAGCCTGCTGGGCGCGGTGGGTGCGGCACTGACCGTCGGGCTCAAGCGTGGTGGCATTTTGTTGACTTTGCTCATTTTACCTCTATATATTCCCGTGCTCATTTTGGGCAGCGGGGTGCTGCAGGCTGCATTGCAGGGGCTGCCGACAGCAGGCTACCTGTTGTGGATGGGCAGCATGCTGACACTGGCCATCACCCTGACGCCGCTGGCCATTGCCGCCGGCATCAAGATCAGTGTTGGCGAGTAGGTATTGTATTGTGTTTGACAAGAAGCGGATAACTGCATGAACTGGACATGGTTTCACCGTTTGGGCTCGCCCAAATGGTTTTATGGCATCAGCGGACGCTGGCTGCCGTTGCTGATCGCAGCCACTGTGCTGCTGGTCTGCGCGGGCTTGGTCTGGGGGCTGGCGATTGCGCCGGCGGATTACCAGCAGGGCAACAGCTTCCGCATCATGTACATCCATGTGCCGGCCTCGTTCCTGGCACAGTCGATCTACATCTCGATGGCCATCTGTGGTGTGGTCGGGCTGGTGTGGAAAATGAAGATCGCCGATGTGGCACTGCAGCAGTCGGCACCCATTGGTGCCTGGATGGCCTTTGTCTCCCTGCTGACCGGCGCGATCTGGGGCAAGCCGACCTGGGGCGCGTACTGGGTGTGGGATGCCCGCCTCACCGCGATGCTGATTCTGCTGTTCCTGTATTTTGGCGTGATTGCGCTGGGACAGGCGATCAGCAACCGTGACAGCGCGGCACGCGCCTGTGCCGTATTGGCGGTTGTGGGTGTCATTAATATTCCAATCATTAAGTATTCGGTAGAGTGGTGGAACACGCTGCACCAGCCGGCCAGCTTCACCCTGACCGAAAAACCGGCAATGCCGGCCTCGATGTGGGTGCCGTTGCTGCTGATGGTGCTGGGCTTCTACTGTTTTTACACGGTTGTGCTGCTGATGCGCATGCGTTTGGAAATTCTGCGTCGTGAATCGCGTACCAGCTGGGTACGGGCCGAAGTGACGCGACTGACAGGCAGGAAGAAATGACCGACTCGATCTTTGCATTCAATTCGTTTGCCGAGTTTCTGGCCATGGGCAAGCACGGCTTCTATGTCTGGCTGTGCTTTGGCGTGACTCTGGCGATCATGCTCCTGAATGTGGCCCTGCCATGGCTGGCGCGGAAAAAATATCTAAACCAGGAAATTCGACGTTTGCGTTGGGAGGCACAAAATGAATCCGGTTCGTAAAAAACGCCTGATAATCATCTTGGCGATTCTGTCAGGGATGGCCGCTACCGTAGGGTTGGCGGTGTTTGCCCTGAGCGAGAACATCAACCTGTTCTATACGCCCACCGAGATTGCCGCCGGCAAGGTTCCGGCCGACGCCCGCATCCGTGCTGGTGGTCTGGTCAAGGAAGGCTCGGTGCAACGCAACGAAGACGCCCTGACCGTGCGTTTTGTCGTCACTGACGGCGATGCCGATGTCACCATCGAGTACCGGGGCATCCTGCCCGACCTGTTCCGCGAAGGGCAGGGCATCGTTGCACTGGGCCGCCTCAACGCGCAGGGTGTGCTGGTGTCGGACGAGGTTCTGGCCAAGCACGATGAAAACTACATGCCGCCCGAAGTGAGTGATGCGCTGGAAAAAACCGGCATGCTCAAGCACTACGAAGCGACACAGGAAAGCAAGAAATGAGTTTGATCCTGTTTATGCCCGAGCTCGGGCATCTGGCCATGATCCTGGCCTTGTGCTTTGCCGTCGTGCAGGCGTTTTTTCCCATGGTGGGTGCCTGGAAGGGTGATCACCACTGGATGAGCCTCGGCCAGCCGGCGGCCTGGGGGCAGTTCGTCTTCTTGCTGCTTTCGTTTCTGGCCCTGACCTGGTCGTTTGTCATCGATGACTTCAGCGTGGCCTATGCCGCCAACAACTCCAACAGCATGCTGCCCTGGTACTACAAGATCAGCGCGGTGTGGGGTGCCCACGAGGGCTCCCTGCTGCTGTGGGCGCTGACCCTGGCAGGCTGGTCTTTTGCCGTGGCAATTTTCTCCCGCCAGTTGCCGGAAGAAATGCTGGCTCGCGTCCTGTCGGTGATGGGCATGGTCAGCATCGGCTTTCTGCTGTTCCTGATCGTCACTTCCAACCCGTTCGAGCGCATGCTGCCGAACATTCCTGCCGACGGCCGTGACCTCAACCCGCTGTTGCAGGACTTTGGCCTGGTGGTGCATCCGCCCATGTTGTACATGGGCTATGTCGGCTTTTCCGTGGCCTTTGCCTTTGCCATTGCCGCCTTGCTGGGCGGCAAGATGGATGCTGCCTGGGCCCGCTGGTCACGCCCCTGGACGCTGGTGGCCTGGGCCTTTCTCGGCGTGGGCATCACCCTCGGCTCCTGGTGGGCCTATTACGAGCTGGGCTGGGGTGGCTGGTGGTTTTGGGACCCGGTCGAAAACGCCTCTTTCATGCCGTGGCTGGTCGGTACCGCACTGATCCACTCGCTGGCCGTTACTGAAAAGCGCGGCCTGTTCAAGAACTGGACCGTACTGCTGGCGATTGCCGCCTTCTCGCTCAGTCTGCTGGGTACCTTCCTGGTACGTTCCGGCGTGCTGACTTCGGTGCATGCCTTTGCTTCCGATCCTGATCGCGGGCTGTTCATCCTCGCCTTCCTGCTGGTCACTGTGGGTGCCTCGCTGACACTGTTCGTGCTGCGTGCGCCTTCGGTCAAGAGCAAGGTCGGCTTCGGCTTCTGGTCGCGGGAAACCCTGCTGCTGATCAACAACATCGTGCTGGTGGTGGTGACCGCGATGATCCTGATCGGCACCCTGTACCCGCTGATCCTCGATTCGCTGACCGGCTCCAAACTGTCGGTGGGCCCGCCTTACTTCAACGCCCTGTTCAACCCGCTGATTGGTGCCCTGATGCTGGCACTGGGTGTGGGTGTGGTACTGCGCTGGAAGAGTACGCCGGGCAACTGGCTGCTGAAGATGGTCGGGCCGGTACTGCTGGCCAGTGCGGCAATCAGTCTGGCGCTGACCTTCCTGGCCGACGAGTTCAACGGTGCGGTACTGGTGGTGTATTTCCTCAGTTTCTGGGTAGTACTGTCCAGCTTGCGTGACTTGCTGGACAAGACCCGTCATCGCGGCTTTTTCCGTGGCTTGCGCATGATGACGCGCAGCTACTGGGGCATGCAGATGGGACATCTGGGGCTGGTGGTCTGTGCCATCGGCGTGGTGCTGTCGAGCCATTACAGCGTCGAGCGCGACCTGAAAATGAATATTGGCGACAGTGTTCAGCTGGGTGCTTACAGCTTTGTGTTTGAAGGTGCGGAACACCACGAAGGGCCCAACTACATTTCAGACCGGGGCACGATACGTGCGCTGAAAAACGGCCGTGAAATTAGTGTATTGCACCCTGAAAAACGCCTGTATGTGGTACAGCAGATGCCCATGACCGAGGCCGGCATCGATCCGGGCTTTACCCGCGACCTGTATGTGGCTCTGGGTGAACCGCTGGAAAACGGCGCCTGGGCGGTACGCTTGCAGGTCAAACCCTTTGTTCGCTGGATCTGGCTGGGTGGTCTGATGATGGCGCTGGGTGCCTGCCTGTCGGCATGGGATCCGCGTTACCGCTCCCGTGTCCGGCAAAAAGTGCGTGACACCCTGACTACCGGACAGGAGAAAAACAATGGCTAAAGGACGCTTGCTGGCGGTGCTGGCGGTGCTGGCCGGTGTTGCCGGTTTTGCCTGGATGTCGATTTACGGCTTGCACAATGACCCGCGCGAACTGCCTTCAGCATTGCTTGACAAGCCGTTCCCGGAGTTCTCGCAGCCGATGCTGGGCGAGCCTGAGCGATTGCTGACCCGCAAGGATCTGCTTGGCAAGCCGGCACTGGTCAACGTCTGGGCTACCTGGTGCCCGACGTGTCGTGCCGAGCATGCCTACTTCAACAAGCTGGCCGCGAGCGGGGTGCCGATTTACGGCATCAACTACAAGGATGATGAAGCCAAGGCAAAAAAATGGCTGCACGACCTGAAAGATCCCTATGTGCTCAATATCAGTGATCCACGTGGTGCACTGGGCATGAATCTGGGGGTCTATGGCGCACCCGAGACGTTCATTATCGACAGCGAGGGCGTGATCCGCTTCAAGTATGTGGGGGCGGTGGACGACTGGGTATGGAAGGAAAAAATGGCTCCGGTGTATGAAGGGTTGCTGAAACCATGAAAAAAGCATTGCTGACATTGGTATGCGGCCTGTGGCTGGCTGCTCCGGCTTTGGCTGCCATTGATACTCACGAGTTTGATACCCAGGCCGAGCGTGACCGTTATCGCAAGCTGACGGAAGAGCTGCGCTGCCCGAAGTGCCAGAACCAGAACATTGCCGACTCCGATGCGCCGATTTCGCTGGATTTGCGCGAGGAAACCTATCGCCTGATGACGGAAGAGGGTCTGAGCGATGATCAGATTGTCGAGTTTCTGGTCGAGCGTTATGGCGATTTTGTTCGCTACAAACCACCAGTGGACAAGCGCACCCTGGTGCTCTGGTATGGCCCTTTCACCCTGCTGGGGCTGGGCATGCTGATGCTGACGCTGATCATTGTGCGCCGTCGCAAGGGTGGTAACAGCGATGCTGCCGGTCAGCAGCTGTCTGGCGATGAGCAGCAGCGCCTGAACGAATTATTGAATCAAACACGGGAATCTGCAGACAAATGATTACTTTCTGGTTACTGGCCCTGGTACTGCTGGTCAGCGCCATGCTGCTGATGTTGTGGCCGGTGCTTAATGTACGCAAGCTCCAGGCTGAAGAAGACCGCACCGCACTCAACGTGGCCCTGTATCAGGAACGCCTGAACGAACTGCAAGGACAGTTCGACCAAGGCACCCTGAGCAAGGAGCTGTTCGAAGAGGGCCGTCTGGAGGCCGAACGCGAATTGCTGGAAGATACCGCCCAGGGCGCGCCGCAACAGAAGGCCCGGCTGGGCATTGCATTGCCGCTGATCGCAACTTTGCTGCTGCCGGTAGCCGGCGCCGGGCTGTACATGGTCTGGGGGGCTGGTGACCAGGTCGCCATGACCCTGGAGCAGGTCCCCTTGATGCAGGAGCAGCAGGCGGTTGATGCACTGATGTCGCGCATTCCGGCCATTCAGGAACCACAGGCCCGTGAAGAAGCCATGTCCGAGCTGATTGCCCGCCTGGAAAACATCGTGCGCATGCAACCTGAGGCCGCTGATGTCTGGTTCTTCCTCGGCCGCAGCTACATGAATGACCAGCGTGTGGCGGATGCCGCGCATGCCTATTCGCGCGCCATGGATGCCGCCGGCCGCCAGCCGGAAATTCTGGCGCAGTGGGTACAGGCACAGTTCTTTGCCAATGACAGCCAATGGAATGATGAGTTGCAACAGGCAGTCGAGGAAGTGCTTGAAGCCGATCCGCAGGATGCCACTACGCTGGGACTGATCGGCATTGCCGGCTTCGAGACCGGAAACTTCAATGTGGCGCGAGATTCCTGGAACCGCCTGCTCGGTTTCATGGATCCGCGTGACCCTTCCGCCCAGGCGGTCCTGACCGGTGTCGAGCGTGCGGAAAAGGCGATTGAAGAATTTGGCGAGAACAACCCGCAGGCAGTGCGCGGCCCGGTATTGCCGCCGCTGCCCGAACCGAGCGCCCTGAGCCAGTCCGGCCGTGTTCTGCTGGAAATCAGCCTGAGCGACGAGCTGGCGGCCAGTGTTGATCCGGCGGCCACGGTGTTCGTGTTTGCCCGCTCGCCCGAGTCTGGCCAGATTCCGATTGCCGCACAGCGTCTGAGTGTGGCCGGCTTGCCGGCAACCATTGAGCTGAGTGATGCTGATGCGGTAATGACCGAATTGCAGCTGTCAAAAGCCGGCAGTGTTGAGGTTCAGGCCAGCATTTCCAGTGATGGCAATGCCAGCGAGCCTGAATGGGTCAGCGCAAGCCTGGCTGCCGAGGTGGAAAGCGGCAAGGCACTGGAGCTGGTCATTGACCGTCCCGCCCGGGGAGCACGCTGATTTTTCGGGCGGTCGCCATCCCGTGAATGCAAAACCCCGTACGGTTTACCGGCTGTACGGGGTTTGTTTTTTATGGTGCCGTGGCGTTTGACTTGCAATCAGCCGGGAAATCCGTAGAATGGCCGCCACGTCCGGTTCCGGACGGTTCTCGATGGCGGCTCTGTTGGTCCCCTCGCAACGATTAACCGTGAACCCGGTCAGGCCCGGAAGGGAGCAGCCGCAGCGGTGACATTGTGTGCCGGGGTGTGGCTGGCAGGGCCGCCTCCATTTCTGCCTGGCAAAATTGCCTCATCTGCTGCTGTGTCGTGGCTCGTTCCATGGACAAGCAGGCGTCTTTTCCTTAGCATGTAGCCCTTCTGAATTACCGGCATGGGATCCTGATGAGTTATCAAGTACTGGCACGCAAATGGCGGCCCCGCTCGTTTCGCGAGATGGTGGGTCAGACCCATGTGCTCAAAGCCCTGATCAGTGCACTGGATACTGGCCGCCTGCACCATGCCTATCTGTTTACCGGCACCCGGGGGGTCGGCAAGACGACCATCGCCCGGATCATGGCCAAATGCCTGAACTGTGAGCAGGGCATCACATCGACGCCCTGTGGCGAGTGCTCCGTATGTCGCGAGATTGATGAGGGGCGCTTTGTCGACCTGATCGAGGTGGATGCCGCCAGCAAGACCAAGGTGGAAGACACCCGCGAGCTGCTCGACAATGTGCAATACATGCCCAGTCGTGGGCGTTACAAGGTCTACCTGATTGACGAAGTGCACATGCTGTCGACCAGCTCGTTCAATGCCTTGTTGAAGACGCTGGAAGAGCCGCCGGAGCACGTCAAGTTCCTGCTGGCCACTACCGACCCGCAAAAGTTGCCGGCAACCGTGCTGTCGCGCTGCTTGCAATTTTCTTTGAAGAACATGCCGCCCGAGTCTGTGGTGGGGCATCTGTCCCATGTACTGGGCAGTGAAAACATTCCTTTTGAGGAACAGGCGCTCTGGCTGCTTGGCCGCGCTGCCGATGGCTCGATGCGTGATGCCATGAGCCTGACCGATCAGGCGGTGGCCTTTGGCGAAGGCAAGGTGCTGGCCGAAGATGTGCGTGCGATGCTGGGTACGCTGGATCAGGGCCAGGTGTTTGGTGTATTGCAGGCATTGGTGGCTGCCGATGCTGCCGCCATGCTGCAGGCCATCCGCCAGCTGGCCGACCATGGTCCGGACTGGATGGGGGTGCTGGGCGAGGTGCTGGGTGTACTGCACCGCACCACGGTGGCACAGATGCTGCCCGATGCAGTGGACAACTCCCAGGGTGACCGGGAGCAGATTCTGCAGCTGGCCGGGGCCCTGCCGCCGGAAGATGTCCAGTTCTATTACCAGGTGGCGCTGCTGGGCCGGCGCGATTTGCCGCTGGCACCGGATGCCCGTGACGGCTTCGAGATGGTCATGCTGCGCATGCTGGCCTTTCGTCCGGCCAGCCTGCCGGGTGCGCCGCGCACACCTGTGAGCTTTGCAACTCCGGCACGTGGAGATGCAACCGAAGAACAACCTGCCAGGGCTGCTGTGTCGCCGGCCTCCACCCTGCAACCTGTGGCCGGGGCTGAACAACAACAGTCACCGTCACCGTCGGCATCCGGGTCTGCCGCAGAACCTGCAGCAGACGAGCCCGCGCCGTGGGAAGAGGCGGTTGAAACCAAAGTGGCAACACCGGCGCCGCCGGTTGATCCGCAGCCTGTGCCTCAGCTGGCATCTGCGGCTCCGGCAACAGGGCCCGTGGTGAGCGAGAAAGAGCCGACGGCTACAGGTGAAGAGCAGGTTCTGCCCGCGGCAACCGGCGCTGTACAAAGCGGTGTTACGGAGACGGGAACAGCCGCAGAGACGCTTGTTGCGGCACCTGACGCACAGCCGGTAGAGCCGGTTTCGGCCAGTGCCGTGGCTGCACCCGTTGTGCCGGAACAGGCAGGGGATGACGATGATGACGATGACGAGGAGCTGGCCGACTTGCAGAACCAGATGGCAGCCTATGCCAGCTGGCAACCCGCCGCCGATGAGCTGCACGAACTGCAGCAGGAGCAGGAGGACGGCGACGTCGACCTGAAACCGGACATCCCTGCCGCCAGCGGGCCGGCGGCACGCTGGATCGAGCTGTGCGAACGGATGGCCCTGACCGGCATGACCGGGAATATCGTCCGCCAGACCACATTGGTGGCCGATGATGGTGACAGCTGGTTGTTGCACCTGGACCCGCAGCATAGCGCGCTGTTTAACGCCAACCAGCAAAAGCGCATTAACGACAGCATCAATCAGGTACTGGAGCGCAGCATCGAGCTGCACATCGAGATCAGGACGCCGCAGGCGGAAACCCCGGCGCTGGCACTTGCTCGCCGCCGTGCGCGGCAACAGGCTGACGCGGTAGTCTCGATCGAACAGGATCCGCTGGTGCAGAGCCTGATCAAGGAGCTGGATGCCCGGGTGCTGCCTGACAGCATTCGTCCGCTCAATCCCGTTTAAATAGATAACAGAGGACTTACCCAATGAAAGGTGGCATGGCAGGCCTGATGAAACAGGCACAGATGATGCAGGAAAAAATGCAGAAAATGCAGGAAGAACTGGCCAACGCCGAGGTGACCGGTGAATCCGGCGCCGGCATGGTCAGTGTGGTGATGACCGGCCGTCACGATGTGCGCCGTGTCAGCATCGACGACAGCCTGATGCAGGAAGACAAGGAAATCCTCGAAGACCTGATTGCCGCAGCGGTGAATGATGCCGTGCGCAAGATCGAAAAAAACAGCCAGGACAACATGGCCAGCATGACTGCCGGCCTGCAGTTGCCCCCCGGCTTCAAGATGCCGTTTTAAGCATGGCGTTCAGTCCGCTGATGCGTGAGCTGATGGACGCTCTGCGCGTACTGCCCGGTGTCGGCCAGAAGAGTGCCCAGCGCATGGCGCTGCACTTGCTCGAGCGTAACCGCGTCGGTGGCCAGCGCATGGCGCAGGCGATCCAGAGCGCGCTTGACCGCGTCGGGCACTGCCAGCGTTGCCGCGCCCTGAGCGAGGACGAGATCTGTGCACTTTGCCTTGATGAACGTCGGGACAACAGCCAGCTGTGCGTGGTGCAGGGGCCGCAGGATATTTTCGCCATCGAGCAGACCGGTTATCGCGGCCGTTATTTTGTCCTGCGTGGCCTGCTGTCGCCGCTGGACGGACTGGGACCGGAGAGTATCGGTATTCCGCAATTGCTGCAGCGCATCGCCGATGAAGGCTTTGCCGAGGTGATCCTGGCCACCAACCCGACCGTGGAAGGCGAGGCCACCGCCCATTACATTGCCCAGAGCCTGCAGGACAATGGCATTCTGGTGTCCCGTCTGGCCCATGGCATGCCGCTGGGCGGCGAGCTGGATACGGTCGATGGCGGTACTCTGACCCATGCGCTGGCCGGGCGCAAGGCCATGGAACTCTAATCGCTTTCCTGTCAGGAACACCTGATGCTGTCGAAAAACCAGAGCAAATTGCTGCGCAGCCTGCAGCGCAAGAAAAATCGCCAGGAGCAAGGCCTGTTTCTGGTCGAGGGCGGCAAGATCGTCAGCGAGTTGCTGGAATCCGGCTGGCCGTTGCACAGTCTGTATGTCAGCGACGACTTTGCTGCTGCACAAGCAGTGGCACTGGCCGGCAGCGGCGTGCCGGTAACGTACTGCAGTAGCGACGAGCTGGCGGCCGCTGGAACCCTGGTCAGCAACCGTGATGCAATTGCCATTGTCCGCATGCCGGGCAGCACCGTACCGGAAATTTCTCCCGGGCAATGGGTACTGGCGCTGGACCGCGTCAATGATCCGGGCAATCTCGGCACCCTGCTGCGCATTGCCGACTGGTACGGCATCCGCCAGCTGGTCTGCACGACCGACACCGTGGATCTGTACAACCCCAAGGTGATCAATGCCAGCATGGGGTCTTTTCTGCGTATTGCTGTAACTTACCTTGATTTGCATGACTGGCTTGCCCGGCTGCCTGCAGAAACAGAGGTGCTGGGTGCCTATCTGAACGGTAATTCGGTGCACCAGTTGCCGGGTAGCCTGCGGGGCGGTGTCTTGCTGATGGGTAGCGAAGCTCACGGTGTTGATGCTGGCCTTGAACCCTTTGTGACCAGAAGAATCACCATTCCTTCTTTCGGTGGTGCCGAATCCCTGAATGTAGCTGTGGCCACTGCAGTCATTTGCGACAATCTTCGCCGTATTTCATCCTGAAAAAGTTCCAGTCAGTTGTGGCTTTCTGACGAAGGAAACCATGGGATTTTACTGGGGTGCTTGCCCGGACAAAGGTTTTCCCGGTAGATTTCAACTATCGCTGTGGTTGTTTTTTGTACAGCCTGGAAAATATTTTCCGGTGTTGCCCAAGCCTTTTGGCCTGATGCTGAGGCTCTTTCAAGCGCCTGTTTCTGGGTGGTTTTTTCGTGTTATCTACAGGTGCTTGCGACTGCCGGGCAAGGGCCTGCAGTGTCCGGTAAAGCCGAAAATAAATTTGTAACTGTTTTTTTTCCTGCTGTAGCATGGCTCGTCCTGATTAGAAAACTAAAAAGGACTGACATGAAAAACCTACGCAAAACCATGGTGCTCACAGCTGTTACGGCAGCGCTAACAATAACCAGTGCGAACCTGTTTGCGGCAGACCTGGCCCAGCTGAAAGACAAGGGTGTAATCCGAGTCGCTGTGGCCAATGAAATTCCTTACGGCTATGCCGACCTCAATGGCGATGTGAAAGGGGCCGGGCCTGAAGTGGCTGCACAGGTATTGAAAAATATCGGCATCGACAAGATCGAATGGCAGGTAACCAACTTCAGCTCATTGATTCCGGGATTGAAAGCCGATCGTTTTGACATGGTGGCAGCGGAAATGGCCATTTTGCCCCAGCGCTGCACAACCGTATTGTTTTCCGAGCCCAACAGCTCCTACGGTGAGGGCCTGCTGGTGCCAGCCGGCAACCCGAAAGGCCTGAAAGGTTACGATGACTTTGTCGAGGGCAGCTACAAGCTGGCGATCATGGCCGGTGCCGACCAGCTGGAAATGATGCAGGCGCTGGGCATGGATGAATCACGCATGGTCACCATCGCCACCAATTCGGATGCCATTTCCACTGTGGCTACCGGTCGGGCCGATGCCTATGCGGCGACCGGCCAGACGGCTGCCGGACTGGCAGCACAAAGCAACAAGGTTGAAGTGGTAGAAGACTTTACCGATCCCGTGATCAACGGTGAAACCGTACGCAGTTGGGGCGGCTTTACTTTTGCCCAGGGCTCGGATGCGCTGCGCGATGCCATCAGCGAAGAGCTGGCCCGTTTCAAGCAGACTCCCGAGTGGGAAGAAATCATGGAACGCAACGGCTTTGTTGCCCATGACCGCGAGGAGTCATTCAAGAAAACCACACAGGAGCTGTGTGACGGCTAACAGGTCGGGGCAACAGCCTTTTTTGGCCGCCCCGTTTACAGCGCAAGCGTAGTGACAGCAGAGGCCGGTCTGCATGAAGACCGGCCGGTACGCCGGCTCTACACAACAGCAGGCCCGCCCCGGGCCTTCTAGCGAACTGTTGCCAATCTTGATCATGGATATTCTAACCTATAGCGGTCATTTGCTTTCCGGTGCCTGGATTACCGTACAACTGACTCTCTACTCCAGTGTGCTGGGGTTGTTTTTTGCTTTTGTACTCGGTGTCGGGAGGGTTTCAGACAACCCTTTTGTGCATGGCCTGAGTGCGGGCATTATCGAGTTTTTTCGTGGCACCTCACTGCTGGTGCAGTTGTTCTGGCTGTATTTCGCCCTGCCGATGATTGGTCAGACGCTTGGCCATGACTGGCGCTTTCCGCCGATGCTGGTGGGCACCTTGGCGCTGGCGCTGAACATAGGTGCCTATGCGGCAGAGGTGGTGCGTGGTGCGATCCAGGCGGTGGCCCCTGAACAGTATGAGGCGGCCAAGGCACTGGATTTCAGCCCGAGACAGACCATGTGGCGCATCATCGTGCCGCAGGCAGTGCCGGAAATGATGCCAAGCCTGGGCAACCTGGCGATCCAGAACCTCAAGGATACCGCGCTGGTGTCGCTGATCAGCCTGGCTGATCTGGCCTACAAGGCCGAACAGCTGCGCAACTTTACCCAGGACAGTACGACCATTTACAGCCTGTTGCTGCTGATGTATTTCGGCATGGCACTGGTGGTGGCCGGGCTGATGAAACTGGCAGAGCGCTACGCCTGCCGCTGGCGTGCGGGAGGCAGTGTCTGATGCTGTTTGGAATTGAATGGGATACCAGCAGTCACTGGGCGTTTGCCGTATCCATCCTGCCGATTCTAGGCAAGGGCCTGTTAGTCACACTGCAGGCCACCGTTGTCGGTTTTTTGCTGGCGGCCGGGTTTGGCCTGGTGCTGGCTGGCCTGAAAGGCATGCGCAGCCGGCTGGTTGCCTGGCCAGCCCGCTTCTTTAGCGAGTTTTTGCGTGATACGCCCCTGCTGGTGCAGCTGTTTTTTCTGTACTACGTGCTGCCGGATTATGGGCTGGTTTTGCCCGCCTTCATGACCGGAGCCCTGGCGCTGGGCCTGCAGTACAGTGCCTATACATCGGAGGTGTACCGGGCCGGCATTCAGTCGGTTCCGGCCGGTCAACTGGAAGCCGCACGGGCGCTGGACCTGACGCCGGGACGTACCTTTTTCGCCATTGTCCTGCCACAGGCGATACCGCGCATCATTCCGGCGCTGGGCAACTATCTGGTTTCGATCATGAAAGATGTGCCCATCTTGTCGGTGGTAGCGGTGCTTGAGGTGCTCAATGTGGCCAGAATCATTGGCGACCGCAGTTTCAATTACATGATTCCGCTCTCCATGGTCGGGCTGATTTATCTGCTGATGACCCTGGTAGCGGCCTGGGCCGTGCGCAAGCTGGACGAGCGCTTGCCCAAAGAAGGAATACATTTGCAATGAGTGAGTCAAACCAGTCAGACAAAATCATCGAGTTTCAAAACGTTACCAAGAGCTATGGGGACCATGTGGTGCTGGATGCTCTGGACTTCAGTGTGCGCCGTGGTGAAAAAGTAACCATTATCGGGCCGTCCGGTTCGGGAAAATCCACAGTGCTGCGTATTCTTATGACGCTGGAAGACATTCAGGACGGCGTCATCCATGTGGCCGGAAAACCGCTCTGGCATGAAGAGAAAAACGGCCAGCTGATGCCTGCGTCGGAAGCCCACTTGCGCATGATGCGCAAGGAAATGGGCATGGTATTCCAGCAGTTCAACCTGTTTCCGCACATGACGGTGATGCGCAATGTAACTGAAGCTCCAAGGCAGGTGCTTGGCTTGAGCCGGGACAAGGCCAAAAAACGTGCGCTCAAATATCTGGATCTGGTTGGCATGACCGAACATGCCGACAAATTCCCCAGTCAGCTGTCCGGCGGACAGCAACAACGGGTTGGCATTGCCCGCGCACTGGCAATGCATCCGAATATCCTGTTGTTTGACGAGCCGACTTCGGCACTGGACCCTGAGCTGGTGGGGGAGGTGCTGCAGGTCATCGAACACCTGGCGAGCCAGCATGATCTGACCATTTTGCTGGTAACCCACGAGATGCAGTTTGCCCGGCAGATTTCTGACCGGGTGTGTTTCTTCGATCAGGGCAAGTTTGTCGAGGAAGGCCGGCCGGAAGAAATCTTCACTGAGCCCAGGGAAGAGCGCACCAAGGCTTTTCTCAGCAGTTTTTTGGGCGACCACTAAGAGATTATGCTGGCAAAGTCAAGGGTGAAAATTCCTTGACTTTTACAGTTGTGCACATCGTCACCCTGCTTGTGCAGGATAGGTTGAATTAGTTGAAAAACCTGATATTTTTCTTTGTATTCACTTGCAAGTCATTGAAAATAAATACTTTTGCTGTATTGTTTGAATTTTGTACAAACTGAGCATGCCCCTTGCACCATGCGCGATTGCCGATGTTTCCTCCAGGTTATGCACAAAGATATCCACAGGGTTTGTGGATGTCTTGGGCAAGCCTGCGCAGTTGTGGAATAAGCGGTATTGGCGTAGCTGAAGCCGTTGCCATGCCGCGATGGTGATGAGTGGCAACAAGGTTGACAGTGCATTCAGAATACGGGGAAAAGGTGCGGCCATCCCTGGCCGCGAGAGAGACCGGTCAACTGGCCTTGGGTTTGAAATACAGGGTTTCGCCGCGCTGCAGACCGTTCAGGCTGGCATCATCACGCACCACTTCGGCTTCGATTGGCAGCTCCTGGCCCTCGACCTTCAGCGTGACGCGGGTGATGGCACCCAGCGGCCGGATATCACGCACGACACCGGCACGGTGTTCGGGTTCGGCCCGGCGTGACAACAACACCTCGTGCGGGCGGAACTGGATCTGCTGGTCGTCCAGCTGCAGCTGGTTGGAGTCGCCAAGGAAGTGGTAGACAAACTCGTTGGCCGGGTTTTCATAGACCTCGGCCGGAGTACCGATCTGCTCGATCACGCCCTTGTTCATCACCACGATGCGGTCGGCCACTTCCATGGCTTCTTCCTGGTCGTGGGTGACGAACACCGAGGTCAGGTTGATTTCTTCGTGCAGGTTGGCCAGCCAGCGGCGCAATTCCTTGCGCACCTTGGCGTCCAGCGCACCAAAGGGCTCGTCCAGCAGCAGGATTTCCGGCTCCACCGCCAGGGCGCGGGCCAGGGCGATGCGCTGACGCTGGCCGCCGGACAGCTGCTCCGGATAACGGTCGGCCAGCCAGTCCAGCTGCACCATGCGCAGCAGCTCCAGCACCTTGTCGTGAATGACGCTTTCCGACGGGCGCTGGCGGCGCGGCTTCATGCGCAGGCCGAAGGCGACGTTGTCGAATACGGTCATGTGGCGGAACAGGGCATAGTGCTGAAACACGAAGCCTACATTGCGCTTGCGCACGTCACGGCGCGACACGTCGGCGCCATTGAAGATGATGTGGCCGCTATCGGGCTTTTCCAGCCCGGCGATGATGCGCAGCAATGTGGTCTTGCCACAGCCGGACGGCCCCAGCAGCGCCACCAGCTCACCGGACTGGATCGACAGATTGATCTCGTTCAGCGCCTTGAAATTGCCGAATGCCTTGTTCACTTGCTGGACTTCGATGCTCATTTTTCTGTTCCTGTAACTTGAATTCTGTTGTGTCGTAAAACTGGTGTCTTGGTGTCTTGGTGTCTGTAGCGCCGGTGAATGGATTCCGCAAACACGCCGCAAGTACATCCATGTAGGCTCCACAACGCCATCCATGGCGTTGAGGGTTTGCTCCACCCATCCCCCGGCGCTACTGCCAAATCCGTGCAACCGGCAGGAGGCGCTGTAGCTGCAATCAACAAACCTTCATAAAGCAGCCATTATCGAGGGAGGTTGTCTTTTCACTTTTCTTTCCCTTCCACGATTTGAGGCGGCTTGCACTAAATTTCAGTGCTGTTTGTGACAAATGCACAGGCTGTGTTTGCGGCAGTGGGGTGCAGGTGGAGCAGGGCTTTGTCGCCATGGATGGCGACAGGGAGCTTACATGGACGTACTTGCAGCGACCCTGCGTAACCTGCACCTCGCTGACGCCCACACAAATCCAAACCACAAACAGTAACCACCAAAAACAAAACCCAGCCTCAAATCATCCCTTTCTTTTCCTGCACCCACTGTTTGACCAGCAACATCACCAGCGCCATCAGCAACAGCAGCGTTGCCACGCTGAACGCAGCGACATGGTTATATTCGTTGTACAAAATCTCGACATGCAGCGGCAGTGTGTTGGTAAAACCGCGAATGTGACCGGACACCACCGATACCGCACCAAATTCGCCCAGCGCCCGCGCGGTGCAAAGCACCACGCCATACATCAGGCCCCAGCGGATGTTGGGCAGGGTGACATGCCAGAACATCTGCCAGCCGGAAGCACCGAGCAGGCGGGCGGCTTCCTCTTCCTGGGTGCCCTGCTGCTGCATCAGCGGAATCAGCTCGCGGGCAACAAAGGGTACTGTGACAAACAATGTAGCCAGCACAATACCGGGTACGGCAAAGATGATCTGGATGTCGTGTTCGGCCAGCCAGTCGCCAAAGAAGCCCTGGGCGCCGAACAGCAATACATAGATCAGGCCGGCGACGATGGGCGATACCGAAAAGGGCAGGTCGATCAGGGTGACCAGCAGACTCTTGCCGCGAAACTCGTACTTGCTCACGCACCAGGCGGCTGCGAGGCCGAACACCAGGTTCAGCGGCACGGAAATACCAACAGCGAGCAAGGTCAGCTTGAGCGCGGCAATGGCGTCAGGCTCCAGGACGGCGGTGAAGAAGCTGGCGTAGCCCTGTTTCAGCGCTTCGCTCAATACCACGCCCAGCGGTAGCACCAGGAAAAACAGGAAGGCCAGCCAGGCAGCGGCAATCAGGCTGATCGCGCCCCAGCGCCGCTCGCGGGCCAGTCCGGTGGTGGTGATGGCTAATGTACTCATGCTTCGTTTTCCAGTTCGGGTACGTGAAAATCCGTTTGTGCAGGGTCTTGCAATGTGGATGCGGGTTGTCCGGACAATGTTGTCAGCCGCGACTGATCCGGCGTTGCAGCAGGTTGATCAGCAGCAGGAAGACAAAGGACACAGCCAGCATCATCACACCAATGGCGGTGGCCCCGAGGTAATCGTACTGGTCCAGCTTGACCATGATCAGCAGGGGCAGGATTTCGGTCTTGCCGGGCATGTTGCCGGCAATGAAGATCACCGAACCGTACTCGCCAACGGCACGGGCAAAGGCCAGGGTAAAACCGGTCAGCCAGGCCGGCAGCAGCGCCGGGATCAGTACGTGACGTAGCACCTGGAACTTGTTGGCACCCAGGCAGCTGGCCGCTTCTTCCAGCTCGCGGGGAATGTCTTCCAGCACAGGCTGCACGGTGCGCACGACAAAGGGCAGGGTGACGAAGGTCAGCGCCAGAATGATCCCCAGCGGGGTGTAGGCGATTTTCAGGGCGATCTCGTTGGCCCACTGGCCGACCCAGCCACGCGGTGCATACAGGGCGGTCAGGGCAATGCCGGCCACTGCCGTTGGCAGGGCAAAGGGCAGGTCGATCAGGGCATCGATGATCTTGCGGCCGGGAAAGCGGTAACGCACCAGCACCCAGGCCAGCAGGGTGCCGACCAGGCCGTTGAGCAGGGCGGCGGCCAGCGCGGCACCAAAACTCAGCTTGAGAGCGGCCAGCACCCGGTCGTGACTGACAATGGCATAGAACTCCGGCCAGCTCAGCTTGCTTGCGTACACCAGCATGCCGGCCAGCGGCAACAGCACGATCAAGCTCAGGTATACCAGGGTGTAGCCGAGGGTCAGGTTGAAACCGGGGATGACGGGAGAAGGACGTAACGCCATGGTCTTGCCTTGTCTTGGTGCATGAATGGCGCAGATTCTAGACAAAAATACATATTCTTAAAAAGACTAATTGGTAATCTGCTTATTCTGTTTTGTCAGTTTGATGTGAGGCAAATGGCATGAGCGCACATGGCCGGAATCCTTTCAATGCTTGCGCACCGGCTTCTGTTTTGACAAACCTTGGTCCAGATCACTTTGTCACTCTATATCCTGTGATAGCATCCGGCGAATTGACTTTGTTCCCACACAGGAGAAGTGCCGTCATGGCCAACGTGAAGTTCTTTGGCGGAGAGCCGGTTCCGCTGGAAATGCACAAGGTGCGCATCGTACAGAAGCTCAATCTGCCCCCGATCGAACGTCGTCTGGAGGCCATTACCGAGGCCGGCAACAACACGTTCCTGTTGCGCAACGAAGACGTTTTCATGGACATGCTCACTGACAGTGGTGTCAACGCCATGAGCGACCAGCAGCTGGCGGCGATGATGATCGCCGATGACAGCTATGCCGGCAGCGCCACCTATACCCGTCTGGAGAACAAGCTGAAAGAGATTTTCGGCATGCCGTATTTCCTGCCGGCACACCAGGGCCGTGCCTGCGAGAACATTCTCGGTCAGGTGCTGGTCGCCGAAGGTGCAGTGGTGCCGATGAACTACCACTTCACTACCACCAAGGCGCACATAGTGCTCAATGGCGGCATCGTGGAAGAGCTGGTGGCTGATGCGGGCCTGGAAGTGACCAGCGACATGTCGTTCAAGGGCGACATGGACATCGACAAGCTGCGCCAGTGCATTGACGAGTATGGTGCCGATCGTATCGCCTTTGTACGCATGGAAGCCGGTACCAACCTGATTGGCGGCCAGCCGATATCCGTTGCCAACCTGGAAGAGATCCGCAAGGTCTGTGACGAGCACGACCTGATGCTGGTGCTGGATGCCAGCCTGCTGCAGGACAACCTGCACTTCAACAAGACCCGTGAAGAGTCCTGTAAGAACCAGAGCATCCGCGAGATCACCAGGCGTATCGCCGACCTCTGTGACGTGCTGTATTTTTCTGCACGCAAGCTGGGCAGCGCTCGTGGCGGCGGCATGTGCATTCGCAGCAAGGAGCTGTACGACAAGATGCGCGGCCTGATTCCGCTGTATGAAGGCTTCCTGACCTATGGCGGCATGTCGGTACGCGAAATGGAGGCGATGACCGTGGGGCTGGAAGAGACCATGGACGAGGACGTGATCAGCCAGGGCCCGCTGTTTATTGAGTACATGGTCAACGAGCTGGCCAAGGCCGGCGTGCCGGTGATTACGCCGCCCGGCGGTCTGGGTTGCCACATCAACGCCATGCAGTTTGTCGACCACATTCCGCAATCGCAATACCCGGCTGGTGCGCTGGCGTCTGCGCTATATCTGGTCAGCGGGGCACGGGGTATGGAGCGTGGCACCATTTCCGAGCAGCGCGAGCCGGACGGCAGCGAAACCTTTGCCAACATGGAACTGGTGCGCCTGGCCATGCCGCGCCGGGTGTTCACCCTGTCGCAGGTCAAGTATGTGATTGACCGGGTCATCTGGCTGTATGCCAACCGTCACCTGATTGGCGGGCTGGAGTTCACCGAGGAGCCGGAGATCCTGCGCTTCTTCTATGGCCGCCTGGCGCCGGTTTCCGACTGGCAGCAGAAGCTGCTGGCTCAGTTCCGCAAGGATTTTGGCGACAGCCTCTGATTCTGCCGCAGCAAAAAAAGCCCGTGTGCATGTGAGTGTCCACGGGCTTTTTTATGTCCGGTTACCTAGTGTTCCGGGTGGTAGCCGATACGGAAACCGCCCCAGTGCTTGCCGTTGACATAAATGGGTACTGACAGGTCGTGCATGTGCTCGCCGGTCTCGCGGATGTAGGTCTGCAGCAGCATGGGCTTTTCATGGCTGCCGCAACGGCTGCCGACCTTGTCGTTGAACAGGCGCTTGGTCCGGTTGTTCAGGTAATCCTGTTCGGCGTTGCCGGTCAGCGGCTGGCTGTAAGGCGTGTTGTGGGTAGGGATGTAGCCTTCCGGCGTGATACTGATGGCGAACACTACCCCGGGATGCTGCAGGACCGGCTCCTGGTATTCGGGCAGGACGGTATCGGTATAGCGGTCGAAGCTGCTGCTGTATTTTTGCGGATGGGTCCCGGCAATGGGGGTCAGTTTGCGGTCGAACAGCTCCTGCTCGCGCAGGGTTCCCTTGGCGATATCGGCAGTGAAACGCTCGCCGATGGCCTGGGCTGCGTTGCGGGCCAGTTCGTAAACCGCCTGGTGGTAATCGGACAGGCTGACTTCCGACAACCGCTCGCTAATGCTTTCGGTCTGGCTTTCTAACGCGCTGGCGGCCAGGCTCAGTTGCTGGGTCTGGTTGTCACTGACCGACAGGTCCTGGCGCATCTGGGCAACGGCATGAAAGAGTTCGTCCAGACGCTGGCGGTTGCTTTGTGTGCCGGCGGCGATCTGCCCCATTTGCTGTTCGACACTGGTTGCCAGCCCGGTGATGGTGGTCAGCTGCTCACCGGCGTGCTCAGCCAGCCCGACGCTGTCGGTCAGCTCGAGCATCAGCTGTTGCAGCTGGCTGGCGACTTCACTGGTGTGCAGGCGAATGTCATTGACCATGGCTTCCACTTCTTCGGTGGCGCTGGCGGTGCGGCTGGCCAGCGCGCGTACCTCGTCGGCGACCACGGCAAAGCCGCGACCGGCTTCGCCGGCACGGGCGGCTTCAATGGCAGCGTTGAGTGCCAGCAGGTTGGTCTGGCTGGCAATGTTCTGGATCACGGCGGTGACCTGCTGGATTTCTTCGCTGCGCTTGCTCAGGCTTTGCACCAGCTCGCCGTTGCTGGTCGCCTGCCGGCCCAGTCGCTGAATGCAGGCAATGGTCTGGTTTAGCCCGTTGAGGCCGGATTCGCTGTTGGCGCGCATCTCACTGGCACTGCCCAGGCCGCTTTCGCTCAGGCGGGCGGTTTCCTCTTCAGTCACGATCATCTGTTCGGCGCCGCTTTCAATCTGGGTTGCGGCGGCTACCAGGGAGTCGAGTTTGCTGCCGAGCTGGATGGCGGCATGACTGACGCCGGCGGCGGTGATGGCATTCTGGCTGGTGGCGTGTGACAGCTCTTGCGCCAGGCGGGTGGTGGTGTTGGCTGTGGCCTGGCTATTGTCGGGGTGGTAGCTTGTGCTGCGGTGTTCCGGCCAGAGTATGGTGATCAGGACAGGCAGCAAAACCAGAGGCGAGAGCCAGGGCGATGTTGCCTGCCATGCCAGCAGCAAAAGCAGACCTAGTGCGAGGATGGTGGCAGATAGAAGGAGAACGCGTCTGGTTGTCATGGCAGGCCTTGCAAGTCAGCGGGTTACGGGATATGAGGTCATTATCGGCCGGCCGCCAGGTAGCCAAATGCAACTTTAGTCTTTACATGGTGATGCTCAATGAAAACCCCTCCGAAGAGGGGCCTTGTTCATTTTCCAAAAGACGCGCAGTGCCCGCCGGATGGCGCCTGGCCAGAGCCCAGGGCAAAGATCGCCGATTCGAGGCGCAGGTTGACCGGTGCCGAATGCAGCCAGTCCCAGACAAAAAAACTGCAGAGCACCAGCCAGAAAGCCAGGATGCGTGTGGTTTTCAGTTGTGCCATGGTTTAGTACCCGTAATATTTGCGGATGCGAACACCCGCCAGTGAACCGATGAAGGCCAGTGCCACCCAGATCCAGCCGTGCAGGCTGCCGGTGGAAATGCCGCTGACCATGGCGCCTACGTTGCAACCGAACGCCAGGCGCGAGCTGTAGCCGAGCAGGAAGCCGGCCACAATGCCTACGATCCACTGGGTGGCATTCAGCTTTGGCTGGCTGTCGTTCTTTTTGCCGGCAAATACCAGCAGCGCTCCGGCCAGAATGCCGAGGCTGGTGATGGTGGTGACATCCAGAAACACCGATTGCTGTAGCGCGGTGGCGTTACTCGATTGGCTCCAGAAGGCGTTGACGGTCGGATCGAACAGGCTGGTGGCCTGGGCGATCTTGGCGCCCCAGAGACCGAAACTGTAGACGATGCCCCAGGGCTGGCCGGCAATCACCAGGTTGAGCACCGCCAGTACCGCCAGCAGCACGGCGCCCAGCAGCAGGCCCTTGCTGAAGGCGGGGCGGGGTGTTGTCGCGCCCTTGCTCCACCAGAAGCACAGGCCGGCAACCACGGCCAGGCCGCCGAAGGTCAGCGCCAGTGCACCGCCCAGGCCGGCGCTGTCGAGCAGGCTAACCGGCTGCATGGCGCCCAGATCGAGCCACCAGCCCAGATGGGCCGAGCCGAGAAAGCTGCCCAGTGCAAAAACCGGCAAGATCGCCATGTTGAGCGGAATGCCCAGGCCGGCCTTGTACAGGGTGCCGGAGCCGCAGCCGTCAGCAATTTGCATGGCGGCACCAAATACCAGTGCGCCGACCAGCAGGCTGATGCCGGGCGCACCCAGTGCGGCACTCAGTTCACCGGGAAACGCGGCCAGCAGGGGCAGGGATATGGCCGCCGCGATGGCCAGCAACAGCAGTTGGGCATAGGCGCCGCTGGCGTCGCGCTGTTCAATCAGGTTGCGCCAGCCGGTGGTAAAACCAAAGCGCAGGCCGGCCAGCACCAGTCCCAGTCCAATGCCGACCACGAACAGCAGGCTCTGGCGGATCGAGACAAACCAGAGCAGGAACAGGGTGAAGACAATCAGGGCCAGTATCAGCCCGCTACGTTGTTTAAGCATGGATCATTGCACCAGTTGTTGAAATTTGGCCTTGATCTGCTGCCAGCGGCCCGGAGTGTTGGCCATCGGCAGGGCAGCAGGGTTTTGCGTCCACTCGGCCATGGAACCGGGATACAGGCGGACATTGTCCAGCCCGGCCAGCTCGGACAGGACAAACCAGTTGGTTGCCGCCCAGTGGCCGGTATTGCAGAATGACAGGGTTTCACCGGCCTCGGTCAGTTGTTGCTCGCGCACCAGCTGGCGGATCTCTGCGGCAGGACGGATGCGGGTGTCGTTGGTATTGAACCACTGCTGGAAGGGCAGGTTGCGGGCACCGGCAATGGTCCCGCCAACCGTGGCGGTAGGTGCCTTGACGGTTCCCTCGAAGAAGGCCGGCGGACGGGAGTCGAGCAGCTGGAAGTCGCCTTGCTGACGGCTGATCTTGTCGAACAGCTCGTCAGTGCCGACAGCCAGTTGTGGCTGCAGCTGGATGCGGGTCAGGCTGGCTGGGAGTTGCCGGGCGGCCTGCTCGGTGCTGCCGGCCTGTCCGGCCAGCCAGTATTTGAAGCCGCCGTTCAGTACGCTGAGGCGCTCAAACCCCAGGTATTTCAGGGTCCAGTACACGCGGGCGGCGGCACCGAAGTCGGTTTCGTCATCGCCGGTCGAATACACCAGGATATGTTGCTCTGGTGTCAGGCCCAGCTCCTGCACCAGTTGCTCGAAGTCATGCGGACTGAGCAATTGGCCGGGATTACTGGCCGGGCCGCGCCAGCGGCCGTAGGGTGCGGAAATGGCACCGGGGATATGCTCTTGCTGGTACAGCTCGGGGCTGCGGATGTCCACGGCTTGCAGCTCGCCATCGGCCAGCAGGGCGGCGGCCTGGTGTGCTTCCAGCAGTGGCTGGGCGAGCAGGCTGCTGCTAGCCAGCAACAGGGAGACAGCCAGAAAACGTATGAATGAAAGCATGGGAACCTCG
>WPCI01139302.1_pt1 | contig 143044 bp, 128 predicted proteins | sample 5399871 | NCBI WGS metagenome assembly WPCI01 (sample SAMN12869469, study PRJNA574797) | sludge metagenome | isolation source: wastewater treatment of pH7 | place: China:Beijing | collected 2019-05-20
TCTTTGAGACCGTATTTTTTGTTGAAACGATCGACACGTCCATCTGCTTGAGTGAATTTTTGACGTCCAGTGTAGAATGGATGAGAGTCTGAAGTTACTTCGACACGGATTACAGGGTAAGTGTTTCCGTCTTCCCATTCAACTGTTTCTTGTGAAGTTTTAGTAGAACCTGACAAGAATTTGAAACCTGTAGTTGAGTCCATAAACACAACTGGATGATATTCTGGATGAATTCCTTGTTTCATAGTTTTTTTCGCTCCTTTGCCCTGAATCATTTGCTGGTTCAGAGTTATTTTTGCAATTTGCAACATGAACATATTATCATGAATGATTCGACAATGCAATTATCTTTTTTGATTTCTGCGTGGTGTTTTACTACCGAAGGAAACATCTTTGAAGGCTTTGAAGACTTCAGCGTTATTCTTAGATTTTTTGAGGAAATTCACGAATTGTGAGGTATATTCTAAAGAATCACCTGTCATATTATTGCGGATTTTCCAAATTTCTTCTAAACGAGCAGGTGCCATCAATAAATCTTCTTTACGGGTCCCTGATTTTTTGATATCAATTGCCGGGAAGATTCGGCGTTCGGCTAATTCACGGGATAATTGTAGTTCCAAGTTCCCCGTTCCTTTGAACTCTTCATAGATTACGTCATCCATCCGGCTGCCGGTATCGACTAAAGCGGTCGCTAAAATCGTTAGACTGCCACCTTCTTCGATATTTCGAGCGGCACCAAAGAATTTTTTGGGTTTATAAAGCGCGGCTGGATCAATCCCACCACTTAGAGTCCGACCACTTGGCGGCACGACTAAGTTATAGGCCCGAGCCAAACGAGTGATGCTATCCATCAAAATAACGACATCTCGCTTATCCTCGACAAGACGCATCGCACGTTCTAAAACGAGTTCCGAAACCCGCGTATGATTTTGTGGTTGTTGATCAAAAGTCGAATAAACCACCTCGCCATTAACACTACGTTCTAGATCGGTAACTTCTTCTGGACGTTCATCGATTAGCAAGACAATCAATTCAACCTCAGGATAATTATCCGTAATGCCGTTAGCAATCTCTTTTAAAATCGTTGTTTTCCCAGCCTTGGGTGGCGCTACGATCAGGCCCCGCTGACCAAAACCAACTGGCGAAAACATATCGATCATTCGAGTCGATAAACGACCTGATGTTGTTTCTAATATTAATTGTTTTTCTGGATAAAGAGCTGTTAGCGCTGGAAAATGCGGACGTTCTTTAGCTTCTTCCGGATCTTTACCATTGACGCTTTCGACGTGCATCAGGCCATAATACCGTTCGGATTCTTTGGGTGGTCGTGCTTTACCGGCTACTTTGTCGCCATTGCGTAACCCAAAACGGCGGATCTGTGACGTTGAAATATAAATATCCTCAGCACTTGGACCGTAATTGATAGGCCGTAAAAAGCCATAGCCATCTTGTCCAACAATATCCAAGACTCCTTCCATATAGAAGAAGCCTTGTTTTTCAGCCTGAGCCCGAATAACCGCCAACGACAATTCTTTTTTGTTCATTTGGCTGTAATAGGGAATCTTGAAATCTTTTGCATAAGTATAGATTTCTTTCAGCGTCTTGTTTTTAAGTTCCGCCATTGTTAAATAGTCGCTCATTATTCCGCCTCTTCCTCGTCGATCATTGCGATAGTGGCACCAAGAGCCGTTAATTTATCAATAATGTGGTCATAGCCGCGTAAGATATATTCTACATTGAAGATGGTGGTTTTACCTTCAGCCATCAGTCCTGCAATCACTAAACAAGCTCCTGCTCGTAGATCAGAAGCAACCACTTCTGCACCGTGTAATTGGTTTGGGCCATTTAAGACGATTAAATTGCCTTCTACTTTGGCATCAGCCCCCATTCGAACCAATTCAGGAATATGATTGATCCGTTTTGAATAGATCGTATCAATAATTTCTGCACTTCCCTGAGCTTTTAACAATAACGGTGTCAACGGCTGCTGTAAATCCGTTGCAAACCCAGGATAAGGAGAGGTCGTCACATCAACTGCTTTTAGATTTCTAGAAGGCAATACTTCGATACTGTCTTCTGAAATATTCATTTCAACGCCCATTTCTTCCAGTTTTGCGATAAAACTTTCAATGTGTTCATAGATTACATTATGAACAGTGACCCCTTCACCTATCGCAGCAGCTAATGCTAGATAGGTTCCTGCTTCGATTCGGTCAGGAATGATGGAGTGAACACAGCCATGTAATTCCTCGACGCCTTCGATTCGAATTTCATCAGTACCGGCACCACGAATTTTTGCCCCCATATTGTTTAATAAAGTGGCTACATCAATGATTTCAGGCTCTTTAGCAGCATTTTCGATAATCGTTTTACCTTTTGCTTTAACGGCTGCCAACATGACATTGATGGTCGCACCAATCGAGACCACATCCATAAAGATCCGGTCACCTTTTAGTCCTGTTTCATCCGTCCGTAAATAAATAACCCCATGTTCATTAGAAACATCGGCACCTAAGCTTTCGAAGCCTTTGATATGCAAGTCGATTGGACGAGGACCTAAGAAACAACCTCCTGGTAAACCAACAACTGCTTCGCCAAATTTTCCGAGTAATGCTCCCATAAAATAGTAAGAAGCGCGTAATGAATTGATTTTCCCACTAGGCATTGGAATGGAAACAACGTTCGTTGGGTCAATCACCATTCGATTATTCGCAAAAGAAACCTTCGCTCCCATAATTTCTAAAATTTCAATTAATGAATGGACGTCTTGAATGTCTGGAACGCCTTCCAAAGTTACTGGCGAATCCGCCATGATTGCTGCTGGAATTAATGCGACTGCGCTATTTTTCGCCCCGCTAATTGTTATATTACCTGATAATGGCTTTCCGCCATGAATTTCGATTTTTTTCATTATTTTCACCTAATTAATTATTTTGAATCATGTAAACCATTATCCATTTTAGCATATTATGTAGCGTATAAAAAGGAAGCTTTCCTAAAACTCTCGATAAAATAAAAAAAGCCTCAAAGCGAATGCTCCGAGACTAGAAAAAGTAGATTAAGCTTTGTTTGCTGAACCGAACCAGTCGATATGTTCTTCAGCATCTTTAACGATTGCAGCAACACCTGGTGCTAACAATTTACGAGGGTCAAAGCCTTTTCCTTCTTTATCTTTGCCAGCTTCGATATATTCACGAGTTGCTTTAGCAAATGATAATTGGAATTCAGTGTTAACGTTGACTTTAGAAACACCCATAGAGATAGCTTTTTGGATTTGTTCTTGAGGAATACCTGATCCACCGTGTAATACTAAAGGAACATCAGAACCTACAGCATCAGCGATAGCTTGTAAGTGGTCAAATGCTAAACCTTTCCAGTTTTCAGGATATACGCCGTGAATGTTACCGATACCACATGCTAGGTAGTCGATACCTGTAGCAACCATTTGTACACATTCGTCGATGTCAGCTAATTCACCAGCACCGATGATTCCGTCTTCTTCACCACCGATTGAACCAACTTCACATTCTACAGAGATACCTTTAGCGTGAGCTTTTTCAACAACGTCTTTAGCTAATTTCAAGTTTTCTTCAAATGGTAGATGAGAACCATCGAACATGATTGAAGTATAGCCAACTTCGATACATTCTAAAGCAGCTTCGTAGTCACCATGGTCTAAGTGGATTGCAACTGGTACAGTGATACCCATTGAATCAACTAAATCAGTGATGATATCTTTAGCAACTTTGTATCCGCCCATGTATTTCGCAGCGCCCATTGAAGTTTGGATAAGAACTGGTGCTTTTTTAGCTTCTGCAGCTTTTAGAATTGCTTGTGTCCATTCTAAATTGTTTGTGTTGAATCCACCAACTGCATATCCGCCTTTACGTGCAGCTTTTAAGAATTCTGCTCCTGATACTACTGGCATAAAAAAATTCCTCCTAGTGTTTTACTATTTGGTTAAGCCAAGCTTAACTAACGAATTAATTCTATCAAAGTTTTGGCATCTTTGCTACTCCAAACCTTCCAATAAAACCTTTACATTCCAACTTTTTTTGTAAAAAATACTGAAAGGCCTGACAGCCTTTCAGTCAATGTTGCTATTTTGCTTCTTTATTCTCTAATGAAGCCCCTACAAATGCTTTGATCAATGGTTGCGGACGATTTGGCCGAGAAATCAATTCTGGGTGGAATTGACAACCTACGAAGAATTTGTTTTCAGGAATCTCAACGATTTCAACTAAACGGTTGTCAGGAGACACACCTGAAAAGACTAAGCCTTTTTCTTCAAACATTTGACGGTACTTATTGTTGAATTCAAAACGATGACGATGACGTTCTTGGATAACTTCGGCGTTTCCGTATGCCGCTGCTGTTTTGCTATCTTTTTTCAATTTACAAGGGTACAATCCTAGACGCAGTGTTCCACCTAAGTTTTCCACATTCTCTTGATCAGCCATCAAATCAATAATATTGTTTTTCGTATCTGGCACAGTTTCCGCTGAGTTGGCATCTTCTAAGCCGGCAACATTGCGGGCAAATTCAACACATGCCATTTGCATACCTAAACAGATTCCTAAGAACGGCACATCATTTTCACGTGCATAACGGATGGCTTCGATTTTTCCTTCGATTCCGCGATCGCCAAAGCCCCCAGGAACTAAGATTCCGTCAGCATCGCCTAATATTTCAGCAACATTTTCACGCGTTACATCTTGTGATTGGATCCATTCGATCTCAATATCTGAATCAAAGGCAAAACCGGAATGTTTCAATGCTTCAACTACTGAGATATAAGCATCTGGCAATTCCACATATTTCCCAACTAAAGCGATTTTGACTTTCTTTTTAAGATTCAAGACTTTTTCTTCAAGTGTCTTCCATTCTGTCATATCCGCAACCGGTACATCCAATTTCAAATGATCACAAACAATTTGGTCCATGCCTTGTTCTTGCAACATTAATGGAATAGAATACAACGTTTCAACATCCCGAGACTCAATAACTGCTTCTGGTTCCACATCACAGAATTGTGCTAATTTATTCTTGGTCCCTTGTGAAACAGGCAGTTCTGTCCGAACCACTAAGATATTCGGTTGGATCCCTAGACCACGTAATTCTTTTACGCTGTGTTGCGTTGGTTTAGTTTTCATTTCACCAGCAGCTCTTAAGTAAGGAATCAATGTTGTATGGATGTACATCACATTATCTCCACCGACTTCTGCCTTCATTTGACGCAATGCTTCTAGGAATGGTAATGATTCAATATCCCCTACAGTTCCGCCAACTTCGGTAATGATCACGTCTGAATCCGTCATCTTGGCTGCACGCATGATTTTTGATTTGATTTCATTCGTAATATGCGGAATTACTTGAACAGTTGCTCCTAAGTATTCACCTTTACGTTCTTTACGAATCACTTCTGAATAGATTTTTCCTGTCGTTACGTTGGAGTATTGATTCAAGTTAATATCGATAAAACGTTCATAGTGACCTAAGTCCAAGTCCGTTTCAGCACCATCGTCAGTTACAAACACTTCTCCGTGTTGGTAAGGACTCATCGTACCTGGATCGACATTGATGTATGGATCAAATTTTTGAATCGTTACTTTTAATCCTCGGTTTTTAAGTAAGCGGCCTAATGATGCTGCCACGATCCCCTTACCGATTGATGAAACTACGCCGCCAGTTACAAAAATATACTTTGTCATAAATGAAAAAACTCCTTCATACTAATTTGCAGGAAACGTCTAGGAAAAACAAAGAAAGCTCCCTATCCAATTTGAATAGGGAGCTATGAATTCACTAAACACTTGACCCTTCTAAAAGGGTGCCCAAGCAGTATAATACCGACACTTTCAGAAAATGTCAACTGTAATTAATTAATTCCTTATTTCTTTAATCAAATAATTTACTAAAAAAGCTTTTTTTAGGCTTGGTTTCAGCTTTTGAATCAACATTTTTAGTTTGGTATTTTTCTTCAATGTCGATGATCTCTTGATTCACCGCGTGATCTGTCACTAGCAAGACGCCGATACTATCTTCCGATTCAGCCGTTGCATCATTTACGATCGTAAAATCAACCGCATTTTTTGAAGCTAGACCAATAAAAGTACGCTGTAATTCTTCAGAAATAGCACCGTTAATTAATAGCCGACCTTCTGGATGTTTTTTGATTTCCGTCACTAGATGCTGCTGATGTTGTTTATTTTCCATTTCTTTGACAGTCATACTGACAAAACAACGTTCTCGAAAAGTTCCTAGATATTTGCGCTGCTCATCAGGATTAACCAGCGGTGCCCCATAACGCCCCTTATCCATATGTTGTTGCAACTCATCTTTTGCCAAATTATTCACTTCCTTATTCTTCTTTTGAAGCTATTATATCAAAAGCTTTCAAAAAACTGAAAAAATCCTTTTCCTCGTTGCTTAGGGTGCTCAAAAAAACATTGATAAAAAATATTGACAATGAATTTAATCAAGTGTATTGTATGGCAAAAGAATTAAAATAAAGTGATGAAGAGAAAAGTAAATCAAATGAAATTTTAAGAGAGTCTGTATTTGGTGCGAACAGATAAGGACATTTGATTGAAGATGGTCTCTGAACTTTTTGGGGGTGAGTCCTTGTGATTAGCCGCCAACGGGTCTGCACCGTTACTATGCAACAGTATCTAGCTATGCTACGTGCTGATAAGGTGCTTTTTAAGCATGAAAAAAGGTGGTACCGCGTTTTCGTTTTTAAACGTCCTTTCTTTCCCTAGGGAGAGAAAGGACGTTTTTTTTATTTTATTTTTGAGGAGGACTTAGTTATGAGTGAACAACATTTTGAAACAATTCAACTACACGGTGGACAAACAGTCGATGAGACAGGCAGTCGAGCCATTCCAATCCATCAAACAACTTCTTATGTTTTTAAAAATGCTGATGAAGCTGCTGATCGGTTTGGTCTAAGTAATTCAGGAAATATCTATACCCGCATTACCAACCCTACTACCGCTGTTTTAGAGGAACGTCTGACCTTATTGGAAGGCGGTGTCGGAGCAGTTGCTACGGCTTCAGGTTCTGCTGCGATTACTTATGCCATTCAGAATCTCGCCGCCGTCGGAGATCATATTGTTTCCGCTGCGACACTTTATGGTGGTACCTACAATTTATTTGCTCATACCTTGCCGGATTTTGGTATCACAACGACGTTTGTCGATCCCGATGAACCCCAAAATTTTGCTGAAGCCATCCAATCAAATACTAAAGCGATTTACCTTGAATCTTTAGGAAATCCTGATATCAATATCGTAGATTTAGCGGCAATCAGTGAAATAGCCCATAACGCAAATATCCCCGTAATCGTTGATAATACTTTTGCCACTGCTTATCTATTTCGACCATTTGATTATGGGGCAGACATCGTAGTTTATTCTACAACTAAATATATTGCCGGTCATGGCGTGGCTTTAGGTGGTGCAGTCATTGATAAGGGTTGCTTCAATTGGAACAACGGAAAATTTCCACGTTTGGTAGAAGCAGACGACAGTTATCAAGGAATCTCATGGACTGAAGTAGCTGGGGAAGCAGCTTATATCACTCGATTACGTACGATTTTGCTCCGTGACACAGGAGCTACACCAGCACCGATAAATTCTTGGCTGACACTATTGGGAATCGAGACTCTCTCGATTCGTTTGGAGCGACATGTCGAAAATGCTCAGAAGGTCGCTGAATACTTAGCTGCACATCCTAAAGTTGCTTGGGTAAATTATCCTACTTTGGCTGGAAATAAATATTATGACCTCGCCCAAAAATATTTCCCAAAAGGTATCAGCTCTGTCTTTACTTTCGGACTTAAAGGAGACGGCTTAATAAATGGTAAAAACTTGATCGATCAAGTTGCACTATTTTCTTTGCTGGCTAACGTTGGCGATGCAAAATCTTTGATTATTCATCCCGCTTCTACTACTCATTCCCAACTAACAGAAGAACAACTTGCTACAGCAAATGTCCAACCAGAAACGATTCGTCTATCTATTGGACTTGAATATGTCGATGATTTGATTGCCGACCTAGAACAAGCTTTAGAAAAGATCCCTCTATAAAGTTAAACAGTTTAATTTTGATGCTACCAAAAGAACTCCAACAAAAAAATAGTGACAGAAAAAAGCCTGTGAGAAAATTCTCACAGGCTTTAAACAGCTTCAAATCACTAATTATTTAGCGATGAATGGGTTGTTTTTTAAGTTGTAGAAAGATTTGATACCTTTGTATTCTGCAACATCACCCAATTGGTCTTCGATACGTAATAATTGATTGTATTTAGCAATCCGGTCAGTACGTGAAAGAGAACCAGTTTTGATTTGGCCAGCGTTTGTTGCAACAGCGATATCAGAGATTGTTGAATCTTCTGTTTCACCAGAACGGTGAGATACAACTGCAGTGTAACCAGCTTCTTTAGCCATTTCGATTGCATTGAATGTTTCTGTTAAAGTACCGATTTGGTTAACTTTGATAAGGATTGAGTTAGCAACGCCCATATCAATTGCTTTAGCTAATTTTTCAGTGTTTGTAACGAATAAATCGTCACCAACTAATTGAACTTTATCGCCTAAAGCTTCAGTTAATTTCTTAGTACCTTCCCAGTCGTTTTCGTCTAAGCCATCTTCGATTGAGATAATTGGGTATTTAGCAACTAATGATTCGTAGAATGCGATCATTTCTTCAGTTGTTTTTTCGCCTTCACCTGAGTCAGCTAAAACGTAAACACCTTTTTCTTTGTCGTAGAATTCTGAAGAAGCAGCATCCATTGCAAGAACGATATCTTTACCAGGTACATAGCCAGCTTTTTCGATTGCTTCGATGATTACTTCGAAACCTTCTTCGTTAGAACCAAGGTTAGGAGCGAATCCACCTTCGTCACCAACTGAAGTAGCAAGACCTTTAGCTTTTAAGATTGAAGCTAAAGCGTGGAATACTTCTGCACCATAACGTAAAGCTTCTTTGAATGTAGGAGCGCCAACAGGCATGATCATAAATTCTTGGAAGTCGATAGAGTTATCAGCATGTGATCCACCGTTGATGATATTCATCATAGGAGTAGGCAAAACTTTTGTGTTGAATCCGCCAAGGTAGTTGTACAATGGGATTTCTAAGAAGTCAGCAGCTGCACGAGCAACAGCGATAGAAACACCAAGAATAGCGTTCGCACCTAATTTACCTTTGTTAGGAGTGCCATCTAATTCGATCATAGCAGCATCAATAGCAGCTTGGTCACGTACGTCGTAGCCGATGATTGCTTCAGCGATGATGTTGTTTACATTATCAACTGCTTTAGTAACACCTTTACCGCCGTAACGAGCTTTGTCGCCATCACGTAATTCAACGGCTTCGTATTCACCAGTTGAAGCACCTGAAGGAACCATACCGCGGCCGAATGCGCCGTCTTCTGTATAAACTTCTACTTCGATTGTTGGGTTACCACGTGAGTCTAAGACTTCGCGTGCGTAAACGTCTGAGATAATTGACATGTTTTGTCTCTCCTTTAAAATTTGTTTTATTAAAAGGGGCTAACCCCTTGTAACCAATATTAGTGAAAATCTTTGGTAGTTGCAAACAATAACCGCGATTTTCAGTTAAAAATTATTTTGCGCCTTCTAATAACGCTAAGAATGAATCAGCTTTTAAGCTGGCTCCGCCGACTAAAGCACCATCAACGTTTTCTTTAGCCATGTATTCAGCGATGTTTTCTGGTTTAACAGAACCACCGTATTGGATACGAACAGCTTCAGAAACTTCTTTACCATAAATACCTTCAACTGTTGAACGAACTACGCCACAGATTTCGTCAGCGATTTGTGCGTCAGCAGATTTACCAGTACCGATTGCCCAGATTGGTTCATAAGCAATGACCATGCTTGAAACTTGTTCAGCAGAAAGATCCGCTAAACCAGCTTTGATTTGTCCTTCGATCCATTCAGCTGTTTTGCCAGCTTCGTAAGTGTCTAAAGACTCGCCACAGCAAAGAATTGGCAACATTCCATTAGCAAAGATTGCTTTGGCTTTTTTGTTGATTTCTTCGTCTGTTTCGTGGAAGTATTCACGACGTTCTGAATGGCCGATGATTACGTAGTCCACACCAAGATCAGCTAAAGCAGCCGGTGAAGTTTCACCAGTGAAAGCTCCAGCATTTTCCCAGTAACAGTTTTGAGCAGAGATTTTTAAGTCTGTGCCTTTTGCTGCTTCGACTAATTCTTGTAAGAATAAAGCAGGTGATCCGATTACTGAATCTACTTTATCATTCGCAGGAATCTTGTTTTTGACTGCTTCGGCAAAATCTTTTGCTTCTGAAGCAGTTAAGTTCATTTTCCAGTTACCAGCAATAATAGGTTTACGCATTTAGAAAACTCCTTTTTCATATTAGGGTGCTAATTTTTTCTCAAGCCGCATACCATTCAACGAAACAGATCAATTCTATTAAATGAAGTTCCATCATGTGAAATCTTAACACTTTACGAACTGAAGAAAGTTGAAATGGCATCCGTTTTAATATAAGGTTTCGCTTTTTATTTGTCGTTGATTGCTGCAAGACCAGGTAATTCTTTACCTTCTAATAATTCAAGACTTGCACCGCCACCAGTTGAGATGTGAGTAAATTTATCAGCAAAACCAAGTTGTTCAGCTGCTGCTGCAGAATCCCCACCACCGATGATCGTTGTAGCGTCTTTAAGATTTGCGATTGCTTCACAAACACCGATTGTTCCACGAGCAAAGTTACTCATTTCGAACACACCCATTGGTCCGTTCCAAACAACTGTTTTCGCGCCTTCTAATGTTTGAGCAAACAATGCGATTGATTCTGGTCCAATATCAAGACCCATTTGTCCAGCTGGAACATCACCTGTATGTTCTTCAGTTGGAACATCGTTTGAGAATTCAGCTGCTGTGATTGAATCAACTGGTAAAACTAATTTGTCGCCAGCAGCTTCGATCAATTCTTTTGCTAATTCCACTTTATCAGCTTCTACTAATGACTTACCGATTTCCATGCCTTTTGCTTTGTAGAATGTATAAGTCATTCCGCCGCCGATCAAGATTTTGTCTGCTTTAGGAATCAAGTTTTTGATTACACCGATTTTATCAGAAACTTTTGCGCCACCTAAGATCGCAACCATCGGACGTTTAGGTTCTTCAACTGCTTCACCGATAAATTTGATTTCTTTTTCCATCAAGAAGCCTGCAACTGTTGGAATACCAGTCGAAGCGATTCCGACGTTAGAAGCATGGGCACGGTGAGCCGTACCGAATGCATCATTTACGAATACATCGCCTAATGAAGCCCAATATTTGCCAAGTTCAGCATCATTGCCACTTTCTTTTTTACCGTCGATATCTTCAAAACGCGTGTTTTCGAAGACAACTACATCGCCGTCTTTCATGTCTGCGATTGCCGCTTCTAATTCAGCACCACGAGTTTCAGGTACAAACGTTACGTTTTTACCTAACAATTCGCTTAAGCGTTCAGCTACTGGTTTCAATGATTTGCCAGCTTTGTCTTCTTCTGTTTTCACACGACCTAAGTGTGAGAACAAAATAGCTTTGCCGCCTTGTTCTAAAATGTAGTTGATTGTTGGTAACGCCGCTTTGATACGAGTGTCATCAGTAATCACGCCATCTTTAACAGGAACGTTGAAGTCCACACGAACTAAAACTTTCTTGTCTTTCAAGTCAAGATCTTTAACTGTCATTTTTGCCATGAAAGAAAACCTCCAAATTGTTTTTTTGAATCCTATTTATTATACAACTCTTTTTAACAAAAGAGCCAATGATAGACATAACCTTACGAAAAAAACGGAGAAGCGCGTTGCTTCCCCGCCTTTTTTCAGACAATTTTGTTCTAATTTAAAATATATCTTATAAGTTAGCGAAATATTCTAAAGTACGAACTAATTGAGCAGTGTATGACATTTCGTTGTCATACCAAGCAACAGTTTTAACTAATTGTTGATCGCCAACTGTCATTACTTTAGTTTGAGTTTCGTCAAATAATGAACCGAAAGTCATACCTACGATATCTGAAGAAACGATTTCGTCAGTGTTGTAACCGAATGATTCGTTAGCTGCTGCTTTCATAGCTGCATTAACTTCATCAACAGTAACTTTTTTGTCAAGAATAGTAACTAATTCAGTTAATGAACCAGTTGGAACAGGAACACGTTGAGCAGCTCCGTCTAATTTACCATTCAATTCAGGGATAACTAAACCGATTGCTTTAGCAGCACCAGTTGAGTTAGGCACGATGTTTGCTGCAGCAGCACGTGCACGACGGAAGTCACCTTTAGGATGAGGTCCATCAAGAGTCATTTGGTCACCAGTGTAAGCGTGGATAGTTGTCATTAAGCCTTCAACAACGCCAAATTCGTCATTTAAAGTTTTAGCCATAGGAGCTAGACAGTTAGTAGTACATGAAGCACCAGAGATAACTGTTTCGTCACCAGTTAAAGTTTCGTGGTTAGTGTTGTAAACGATTGTTGGAACATCGTCACCACCAGGAGCTGAGATAACAACACGTTTAGCACCAGCTGTTAAATGTTTTTCAGCAGCTGCTTTTGAAGTGAAGAAGCCAGTACATTCTAATACGATGTCTACTCCTAGTTCGCCCCAAGGTAATTCTTCAGGGTTGCGGTTAGCAAGAACTTTAACTTCTTTACCATTCACGTTGAATGAACCTTCGTGAACTTCAACAGTTCCGTTAAAGCGACCTTGAGTTGTGTCATATTTTAACAAGTGAGCCAACATTTTAGCGTCTGTTAAGTCGTTGATAGCTACAACTTCCAATCCTTCTACATCTTGGATACGGCGGAATGCTAAGCGTCCGATACGTCCAAATCCGTTAATTCCAACTTTTACTGTCATTTAAGATTTCCTCCTTATGGAATCAAAAAATATATTTATTTTAAAGGGGATGGCCCTTTTAAAATCTCGTTTGCAGCAGCTTCGTCAGTGACGAGCCACGTTTGTTTGGGAGCATTCTTCATATAGGCGGTGATCGCTTTAACTTTGCTCTTACCGCCTGCTACTGCGATCACGATCGGCATCTTTTGAATGTCTTCTAGAGACAGACCAATGCGTGGCACTTTATGGACGATTGCTCCTTCTTCGTCAAAAAAGTAACCAAATGATTCTGCAACAGCATTTTTTTGTTTCAGACGAATAATCTCTTCTTCTGACATTTTCCGTCTGGCTGCCATATGGATGGCTCGGCCAATACTGTGAACAACACAGTTAGCTTCTTTAATCATCGCCAAGACACTTCTGATTGAAGGTTCCTTCAGCAATGTATGATACGCTTCTTCACTTAGCTGTTCCGGCACATACAACACTCGATGTTCGCCGTGGGCATTTGCTGCCATCAAGGCGCTCACTGAATTTGCTTGGATCGATACAGCTTCGCCGATACCGCCCCGAGCTGGAACAAAAAGATTGTGACGCTGCGTTGTTTCTAACGGACTGACGTGTCTGGCAACTTCTGCCATCGTCGTCCCGCCCATCACTGCGATAATGTTTCGGCCGTCTGGCAATTGACGTTGCAATGCTTCATCAACCAATTCACCGAATTCACCGATTACCTTTTCTTGTTCGTCACTGTTACCAGAGACAATCAAACAACGTTCGATGCCAAAAAGTGCCGCTAATTGTTTCTCTAACTGATCCATTCCGGTGAATTGTTCCATCAACAGTTCTAAGTGCTGTAGTAAATCTTCACCTTTTTCAGTTAACAACATCCCGCTCTTCGTTGCATCAATTAAACGCTGATCTCTAAGGAAATCTGTCTCACTTCGCAAAACACGTTCAGTCAGACCTAACGAATCAGCTAAATTTCTTCGACCGATTGGTTGCATCCAAAAAATATTCTGCATAACGCGATATCTTTTTTTGACAACCTCTAACACATCAGGGGCGATTGCTTCAAGTACTCGTAGTTCACTTAACAAAGGATTTCCTCCGCTGGACTTAAGTAGTCCCTCATAGACTTTTAGCGACCCATGAATAGTAAAAAAAATGCAAGAAAGTCCAATCATTTTTTTAAAATTGCTAATTTCTTACATGACAAAGTGTACCAGTTTTGTCCCGTCTACGCAAGAAAAAAGCCAAGTTTTTTTACTTGGCTTAATCAAAACGTTTTCTTTTCGATGAACTGGGAATTTTCAGCGCATCGCGATATTTTGCAACTGTCCGTCGCGATATTTTTTGGCCCTTCTCTGCTAAGAGTTCAACAATCTTTTGATCGGATAGCGGCTTGCGCTTGTCTTCATTTTTGACCAGAGCAGCGATTACCTGTTTTACCTCATCCGCCGATGTATCTTCATCATTGACTTTGTTCACAAAAAAGCGGCGCAATTCAAAAATACCAAAGTCAGTCTCAATATATTTTCCATTTACTGCTCGACTGATCGTCGATTCATGAACTTCTAACTGCTTGGCAACATCTTTTAGCATTAGTGGCTTTAAAGCTCCCTGCTTTTCTTCAAAAAAAGCGGCTTGCTGCTGAACAATGATTTTACCAACTTCCAAGATCGTGTCTTTTCGTTGCCCTAGTGTTTTATTCAGCCACTCAAATTGCTGGAGCTTTTCTTTTAAATAGACCTTGGTTTCTTCGTCGGCTTGTTCTTTTAATCGATTGAAATAGTTTTCTTGGAAATTCAAACGCAGCTGTCCCCGTTTATTGGATAAAACGACTAGCTGTCCCGCTCTTCTTACCAATGTCAGATCTGGAATAATAAAATTTGATTCCTGTTCTCCAAAGCCTGCTCCAGGAAATGGATCTAAGGTTCGGATATAGTCCATAATTTGCTGGATTTGTGGCAAACTAACTTGATATTCCTTTGCCAGCTCCTCGAATTTTCGTTTGGCGATTTTTTCAAAAGCTTCTTCCAATAGTAAATAGGCTAGGTCTGGGGCGTAATCATCTTGCTCGGTCTGGAGCATTAAACATTCTTGTAAATTCCGGGCACCGACACCCGGAGGATCTAATTGCTGTAGCAACGTCAACGCATCCAAATATTGAATATCTGTAGCATCCAATTCTTTTTTGATTCTTTCTTCATCAACCTTTAAATAGCCGTTCACATCGACATATTCCACCAAAGCCAGCATGATTTCACGAATAAACGTATCGCGATAATTCAAATGAATCTGATTGATCAGATACTCAAATAAAGAAACTGGGCGGTCGGCAATCTGAAAAAAAGTATCTTCTTTAGCTGCTCCATGGTGCATTTGCATCAAGTCACTTTGGATTTTCGGCGCAGTAACTTCAAATAACGGATTTTCCAAAGAAACCGTTTCAACATAATCTTGCAATTCTTCTGTGTTGAATTGTAGAATCTGAATAGCCTGCTGCAATTCCTGTGTCATCGCCAGTTTTTGCGTCTGCTGTTGCTTTTGCGAATAACCTTGTTGAAACTTCATATATTTTCCCCTTGTTTTTTTTAAATTATATGCTAAACTAATAAACGTGTTCGCGTCCTTAGTGTAGTGGATATCACGTAAGATTCCGGTTCTTGAGACGGGGGTTCGATTCCCTCAGGGCGCATTGCTTTAGTATCAACGTTTTGGACACTTTCCGCTTCAGATGGAAGGTGTCTTTTTTGAAATTTCCCACCACTTTTCCCACCACTTTCCCACCACTTTTTATTCATCGCTCAGAGCTACTCATTAACTGATCGTAAAAATAACTAGCAGGGGTTAACTCAATAATGTTGTTATTATTGATATATACCTTAGTGGTGCTAATTTCAGAATGGGTTAACCCTTCTGAAATTTTATCAATGGACATGCCATTCTCTCTAGCCAGCGTGGCTGAAGTGTGCCTTAGCATGTGAGGTGTACATTTCGTTAACTCCGGATGGCGTTGCTGGATTGCTTGCATTCGTCGATTTAAATAGTCGGTGTGCAATCTCTGGTTTATCATACCTTTACGATTCGTATAAGTAAAAAGAAATTGATTTTCATCTTGGATAATACCAAATTGAAATAACTCTTTTTTCTGATACTTTTTCCAAGCAATTAGAATTTTTTTGAGATGCTTTGGAAGAGATAAAGTATTTTTTTTATTCCCTTTTGTTGATTTGACATTTGCATACCGATCCAGAGCCTGATTAAGATAGATTAAATTTTTGGAGAAATCCACACATTTCCACTGTAGAGCGTAACTTTCTGATTTTCGATCAGACAAAAAGAATGTTGTCCAAAAAAGAGTATAGTCTTGAAGGATCAATAAATTTGCGTCTAAATCTTTTTCCACAGCATCAAACCATGCTAGTAGATCAGCTTCAGATAAATATTTTTCTTCCTCTTTTTTCGAATTTTTCAACTGATTCTTTTTTACAGATTTGATTTTTCTAAGCGATTTAGTCAATCGATTATATTCGATATAATCATACTCCTCAGCTAAATCCATTACCTGAATAAAGTAACTTCTTACGGCCTTGAAGTTTGCATATTGTTTCGCTTTTGCGTTCATTTTTTTGATTACAAACTGTTTTCCTTCATTTAAGTAATCAAGCGAATATTTCCCAAACATCGGAATTAAGTGTAATCGAAAAATCTCTTCTGTATTTTTTATTGTCGCAACTGTCGGTGGTGTAGGGTGTGAACTTGTCAATCCATCTTTATAATCACTCCAATAAGTCTCCCTAAAAAAATCTTCAAATGTTATTTCGCCACGTGATTTCTTTATATCTGTGTTCTTTCCTTCACGTAGTTCAATAATTCGATTTTCAAAGTTAATCTCAGCTTGTTTGGCTTCCTTTCTTGTTGGAAAGGTTTTGTCATAATTCGGATTGCTCAGTTCTAATAATCTGACGATATCTCTTGGGTATTTCTTTCTAAGCCTGTATGTCCCTTTTTTTGTTTTCGAAATGCTCATACTACATATCTCCTTTGGATGCGAGTCAAAGATGATATAACTTAATTATACTCGTTCAGCTAACCACTTATCAATTGCAATCCTATCAAATCTTAAAACCCCGTTGACCCTTAATAATGGAAATCCTAATGAAATCCATTTATCTAATGTATTATTTGATATCCGCAAATATTTGCAGGTATCTTTTTTGGACAAGTAACGATCTGTATAAATTTTACTTGTCCTACGTATTTCATTAACAATATCAACTTTCATTTCATTCAGATCTTGTTTTGTGATTTCTTCTTCTGTCATTCTCATCACCCCGCATCCCTTCATTAGTAATAACATTTCAAATGTATAGAAAGACATAAAAAGTTTAAAAAAAAAAAAAAGAAAAATACCGATCCCCAAAATTAGTATGATCTAATTCATTGGAGGTCGGTTCAAAGTTATGTGATTCATATTCTTAATCCAAATTAGTTTCTCATGTCAAATTTCTTTAGTGATTTATGAAAGGCAATTAGGCATTCTTGATAACAGTCCTCATCAAACTTTCCTGATCTCATAGAAGCTTTTCTTAACAATGGTTTGAATCTTTCAACAAGCTTTTCAAAAGCTTCATCATCCCCGTTTCTAGCATTAAAAAAAAGATCCCTAATCTCATTCAATTTATTTGCCTCCTTATATTTTTCCAGACTCCTCTCGAAATTTATTAAAGACCCTATGCTTCAAATTTGTTACACCCTGTCTAGAAATACCCAATGTCTCTCCAATCTCTCTGTCAGTCTTATCGTAAACAAACTTTTCTGTCAAAAGTCTTTTTTCTCTTAGATTCAATTTTCTAAAAGTTTTTTCAACGATTTCGTCATCAAAGACGATTGAAGAATCTAAAATAATGACAGGTAAGCAACATGAAAAATTGTTTTTTCCAATGGAGAGGTCCCGTTCGAAGGGGTCTAGTGGACATTCATTTTCTTGATAACGAATTTTTTTCTTATAATAATTTGTTGCGGTATTGTAAATTACAGTTTTAAAAAAGGAAACTAATTGCGCCTCATTTCTACTGCCTATACTCATGTAAATTCCTCCCGAGTGATTACTCGAAAAGAGAACTTGTCAATAGATAGTTTGATGATTACTTTAGTCTATACTGCCAAAATCCTTTCCAAGCCCTCTCAACGTTAATTGCGGGATCATTTTGAATTTTCGGCAGAATGTTATTAACCAAGTTATTATATGAAATCGTTAACAAACATTTGTCTCTCAATACTTCGTAGAGTTCTTTTGTAGCAATTGGCATTCCAATTTCTTTCAAGTATGAAGCAATTTTCAATGCGACATCTTGATAGGAATTTGTAAAAGTATTGCCATTTTTTTTCTGAATCATGTACTTCTGATTCTCAATATCTCTTGCTAAACTATTGTTAGTTGTTTTTGAGACAATCCTACGCTCTACATTCTTTTCACCTTCTTCCAAGGAATCTAATTTCACTTTTAAATCATAATAGATTTTAGTGATTTCTCTCCTCTCTTCAATCAATAATCTCATTTGTTCGTAAATAGCTTTTTTCTCATCAAGAATATCCATTGCTTTTTCTCCTTTCACTGAGTAAAAACAATGCAACCAATATTTTTGACACACTTTTTACTAATAACAAATACTCTTTTTCCTGATACTTATTAATTAAAAATAGGTTTTTTTTAAAAAAGGAAAGGGACAGACAGGCAGCCTGTCCGTCCCAAAAATAATATAAATTGACTGCTGCCTGTTTCCCCTTATGTTACAGCAAAAAAAATAGCAAAACTAGATTATATTGATTCTAAATATATATTAATTATAAAATAATAACAATAGAATGGTTTGTCCAACTTATAACAACCATTTTTCGATAACGAAGCGGTAATAAAAAACCACTTATCCAAAATACCTCTCTCCAATGATTGGATAAGTCCACAGAATGAGCACTCTCTTTAATATATTTTGTATCATGCTTATTCCCTCCTTCTATTTAGACCAATCGTACCACCTGAAAATGCTAATAAGAACCTATCAAAATCAAGTTAGAAAGTTTTCCTAAATATGATGGTTTACGGCCTCATTTTTGTGAAGGATTGAAGCAAATAATATAGCTAAAACACCCAAAAGATAATTGTTGAGCGTCGAACTCAATTCTAGTAATCAGAAATGGTTGTTGCAGAGCGAATGGTTGAGTAACTTCAATACAAGCAAGAACCCATCCACCTGAGAAACAAGTGAATGGGTCATTTAGGCAATTATTTGATGTTTCAATTCAGGAGTTCTCGATTTTATCAAATACCGAGCAAAACCCAAATCCAAAATCCACTTCTCGATATCATCATTACTAATAATCACCGGCATCCGATCATGAACGATCGAAACCGAAGAATTTGCTTCTGTCGTCAGGATGATGGATTCTGGAATTACTACTTCATCTTTTTTTAATGAAACAAACAACAGAAAAATGCAAAAAAAAGCCTTACTCGTATTATAATAAGGTTGAAGAAAAAATTTTTATTTTTCCTTACTAGATGCTCGCTACATCTGGTGAGGATTTTTTATTTACCCGATTTGATTGTTCTGAAAGGATCTTATAAATAATTCTTAGAATCTTGTGAGCACAAGCGATTATCGCTTTCTTCTTGCTTCCTCGTTTAGAAATCCGATTGTAAAACTCTGAAAATATTGCGTTGTTCGATCTGCCAGCGCCCCCACCACATTGATAAAGGATGGTTTTTAAATACTTATTTCCAGAAGTAATATGCGCTGCTTTTCTCGCCCCACCACTTTCATAGCTTCCAGGACAAAGCCCTGCCCATGAGGCCAATTGTTTGGCACTAGCGAACTGATTCACGTTGGAACCAACTTCAGCTAAGATAATCTCTGCCGCTCTTTTTTTCACACCGGGAATTGTTTTTGTAGCCGATAGAACCCAGCAACATAAATTACTTTATTCTCGCCGGTGAAAAAGAATTTTTCTTTCGAATTACTCCACTCATAAAAACCTGTCATGGGAAACACGCAACGACTTTCATGGAAATGGTGGCTGAATGTTTTCTTCTCTTCCACACTTTCGGACCGAGCATTAATAAATAGTTGTCCTTTTTTGAATCCTGAGAATCCCCATTTTGTTACCCCGGGCTTTACTAGATTATTCTTGCTTGCTCCTAAAGTTAGAACATCATTTGATGGGAAAATTTCTCCCGTTGCGATTTCTTTTCTCTTTCTGTCGTCATGCTTCTTTTGAACATCGGCGATGATCTCCCAATACTCATCAATTTCGCCAGTCGTAGGATCAAAGTAATATCGTCCACACATACTGGATCACTCCTTTTTTATTGTACCGTGTTTTTCTAGATCGATTCCTCTATATTTATAGACCTTGATTCTAGAATTCTCGGAAACGTGCCTTACTTCAAAGTAGAAAATATGATCCTGACCATCTATACTTTTATAGCCTGGTATTTTAAAGCTTGTTGATTTTCGCCTATTCATTAAATAGAGCAATTCATCCTGAAGTGCGAAAAGCGGGACGTCTGTTACGACATAATTCATGAAATCCTTAGTGAACTTTTCGGAATTTTCTGTGTGGTAATCAAATTCCAAGTCGTCGATATTTAGCGTCAAGAGATTTCACTCCATTTCTCTTGATCTGAAAGGACAACGTGACTAATAGTATCTATGGCGACAATTTGAATCCCCGCATCCAAATCGGAAATATAAAGTTGATTACCTTGATAACCTTCGATAATTCCTTCGATATCTGGGAAGGCAGCTCCTTCATCATTTAGAGTTGCAAGTTGAATAGTCACAGATTTTCTTTGTTTGAACGCAAATTCAAGCGTATGTGATATTTCTCCCTCACTCATCGCCTGTTTACGAACGAACACCTTATTTCTAAGGATCGAATCTTTTTCCATTTCTGACGTATGTTCGCTGAGATAAAAGCCTAGCCATTTTGCCATCCCGCGATCATCGTAATTGCGAATATAAGGATCAGGATGGTAAGCCATATATGATTCTCCCATCTTCAACACCCCTTTATTATTTTTAAGATAAGCCGTCCAATCCACCGGCGCCGCCTCCATTATGCCCACCGACTAAACCTGAGCGCTTTACGCTTCTGGCATGATCCAAGGTAGAACTAGCACGAACGATACTGACAAATCCATACTTTGTACGAATTTTGTCCATCACACGATCAATGTTCTCACTCTTTATTTGATCGACTGGATCATCGAAAATATTTAATTGCGTTCCATTTGAGTACACAAGATTTGAGTAAGTTACCCCGATATTTCTAATCAAACCACCGTCATAGAATTTATTGAACAGAAAAAGTAAATTTTCAGCTAAAATGTTCGTATTATCCGTTGGTGTAATCGTCACCTGCCGACTAAATCCTTTTTTTCCTTCGATCGCACTAAAACCGATAAAAAGATTGACCGTACTAGCCTTAGCATCTCTCCGCCGCAAACGAATTGCAACTTGTTCTGCCATTTCACGAATAAGCAAGGGCATTTCATGCCCTTGATAATCTCGTGGTAATACCTGACTGTTTCCAACATTCTTTCCTTTAGGAATATACCGCTGCTGAATTTTTGATCGATCAATTCCGTTCACATGATGATATAGTTGCAAGCCCATGATTCCAAACCGTCGATACAAGCTTTCTGGTGAAGTATTGGCAAGATACTTGATAGAAGTAATTCCCATATTAAGCAAATTCCGCTCCATCCGTGAGCCAATCCCCCAAAAATCTTGAAAATTTGGAATACTCCACACTTTAGTCGTGACATCTTCATAATTCCATAATGCGCGCATGTTATGAGTCTTCTTTGCTTCATTGTCGAGCGCCAATTTTGCTAACAGAGGATTGCTGTTGGACATACCAATTGTAGAAAAAATTCCTGTTTCTCGCAGTATGTCTTTTTGAATCCTTTGAGAAACGATGTCTAATTTCTCAGCACGTGTCATTTTTTCTGGAACAAAATAGTTCAGACTCTGTGTTAAATCCACTACCCCTTCATCAATCGAATACCACATAATATCGGAGTCAGGCGCATAGTACCGAACCACATTTTGAATCTTCAAATTTTCAGCAATATAATATCTCATTCTAGGTGGAGCAACAATTAAATCCTTGGCCGCGGGATTATCCTCCGGCGACGGGATCTCCCATTTTCTTGCAACATTTCTGAGCCCCAATTTCTTTTTGGCTGCGGGTGAACTAGCGAGGATTAAGCCACTCGTGTTGTCGGCTGTACTCATCACGATTAGTAAATCACGTAGGGGATGTAAACCACGGGAGACTAGTTCGCAGCTGGCGTAAAAGATTTCATATCGATGAAGGCATAGTCTCCACGTGGTTCCAGTTCATATTTAAAATTTGCTTTCTCCATATCAATCACCTCACCAATATTATACGAACGTTTGTTCGTCTTTGTAAAGCGAACAGATTCTTAAGATTCTTAATTATTTTTCTATAAAATAAAAAAGCAGAAATCACCCCTTACTAGGATTATGATTTCTGCTAGGATATTTATTACTCTATATCAGCTCTCATATTTTTATTTCTTACTTTAGACAGCAAAATCGTTTGAGTCACCAGAGTTCTCAGCTTCTTTGATATGTTTTACAATTTCAAGACTTCTTCTGAGATCTCAAAATTTAAATCAGATTTATTTGAATAGGTGACTTTGTTGCATTCTTAGACGACGGTAATACTCCTAAATCTAAACAGTACTGGTTTTCTAGTTGAGGATTGAAAAATCATGATTGATGATCTCCATTCACCAAGTCAAGTTACCGTTGCTCAATGTGGGTATTAACATATGTCAATGAAATTGAGATGTCTACTCCATTTCTAAGGAAGTCACACCTTCTTTATGTTTTCGATTTCCATACTGCTGGATGATATTTTTGAACATATTGATCAGCGGACCAGTAAAGAATGCAGTGATGACCGTTCCTAACCCAATCGGAGCTCCGCATAGAAAACCAACGGCTACACAACAGATATCTGTGATCACTCTTAATTCTTTATACGTTAATCGGCTGCTCAATTTTTTCTCAAGAATCATTCCCAAAGCGTCATATGGAGCGATTCCCATATCTGCCGTCATGTAAACGGCAACGCCGAAGCAGCAAAAGAAGAGTCCGATACACATCGCGAGTAGCTGAACGAAGAAAGTAGCTGGTAAAAACTCAATAACGGCTAACAAGAAATCTGAGAGATAACCAACAACGAAGATTCCCAAGATCGTTCCCAAATGAATTAATTTAGGCGTGAACTTCATCATCACTACTAGTAAAAAGATATTGGCGAGCATTTGGATCAACCCAAAATCCATTGAGATCATTTTGCTGATCCCGATATTCATGGTCACAAATGGATCTGTACCCATTTGGCTAAAACGCATCCAAGCGATCCCAAAGCTGATCAGTAAGACTCCTAAAACGGTCAGTGCTGTTCGATTGAAAGAATTAGACTTCGAATTTAACATCTTCATTCAAGGCATCCTCAACCAACTCAACATTTATAGTATTTGATTCATGCAGTTCGCCAATTTCTTGTGAAAGCTTGATTAGCTTTTTACCTTTTAGTTTATACAATTTCTTATAAACAAAGTAGCTGGTAATGACACAGAAGATCGGAACGATACACGTTAAAATTCTGATTCCTAAAATGGCCGTTGATGATTGAGCCACGTTCGGTACATACCCTACGATAGACAAGCCGACTCCTGTTAACAAGCCTGCTACCGCTTGAGAAGATTTCATTAAGAAGGTTTGAGCCGAACAGATGATACTTTCGTTTCGGGTTCCAAATTTGATTTCACCATAGTCAATGCAATCCGCGATCGATACTGTGGTGATCCCCAATGATAAACCAGAACCGAATTTTAAGATGAATCCAGCTGTCATTGCTAGAACAGCGCTAGTTGGTGCAATGAATCCTGAAACCAGTAAAACTAGTAAGCCAACGACTGGCAGCGCACAAGCCAAGAAGTAGGTTTTTTCTCGACTGATTTTGCGGCTGATTTTCGGAAAGAGCATCAAGCCAAGCATTTCAGCGAAAATTGTAAAGAAGAATAGTGAGAATAGGTTTTCATTTCCTGTGACATACTTGAAATAGTAGATCATGAACCCATTCATAATTTGCATTGACAAGTTGAAGGTTAACAACAGACCGATGAAAGCTAACAATTGATCATTGTTTTTGATGATATTAACGGCCTTCTTAACCGTGATTTTTGGCGATTTTTTCTGATCTAAAGTTGATGCTTCCGGCACATTCGTAACGGTGATGAAAATCATAACGATAAATACAATGGCTAGAATAATAGAAAGCGTCTGGAAGCCTTTTTGTTGATTGCCTGTCCCTAATAATTTCACCGCTTGCAAGCCAAACGTTCCTGTTAATAAACCAGCTAAACTTGCGAAGATTCTCGGGATTACTGAAATCCGTTCTCTCTCTTGCGGATCGCTAGTTAAATTTGGCAACCAAGACCAGTAAGGGACATCCATGATGGTATAGGTCATACCGAAAATCACGTACATGATCGTCACATAAACATATAAACTATTTCCTGTTAATCCAAAGGTTGAGAATAGTAAAATGAATACAACTGAATTCAATAAGGTACCAATGACCAGCCAGATTCTAAATTTCCCGTGCTTCGTCCGCGTATTATCAATAAACATCCCCATGATCGGATCATTGATCGCGTCCCAAACCCGTGCGCCAAAGAAGAGCGCTCCAACAAATGCTGGTGCTAAGTATAAAACATCCGTAAAGTAATAGGCCAAAAATGTTCCTACAAAACAAATAACTGCGTCTTTTCCTAATGCACCTAAACCAAATGCGTATTTCTCTTTAAATGGTACCTTCATTTTTTTGACTCCCTTCAAATTCGGTAGCGCTTACCTGTATCTATATTATAAGTTGCTGAAAGCGTTCACCATAGAGTATAATGTAGACAAAACCAGTCATAATGTTAGGTGATTAAAAATGGAGAAAACTTTTGTAAAAACGTATACCTTTGACACCCATAAGGATTTGAAGATTTTGTACACAGGCAAAGCCGTCTGCGGCTCACTTCACAGCTTCGGTCCGGCGGTCAGACCAAATTTTATTGTTCACGTCATTACTTCTGGTAAAGGAACTTTTCATATTGATGGAAAAAAATATGCAGTCAAACAAGGTCAGGGATTTATTATTCCACCGGACAAACGAACGTTTTACCAAGCGAACCGAACACATCCTTGGAGCTATTATTGGGTGGCGTTTACCGGAGAATTGGCGACACAATATCTGGAAGGCTTAGGATTTGATGCCCAGCACCTTGTTTTTAAAACCGAAAATCTGACGCGCCTATCTGAAATTGTCGAGGAGACATTCATTTATGATCAAAGCTCGGTTCATTCTGAATTGATGCTTTCCGCCTTGCTGCATGAATTTCTAGCTCTGCTGCAGCAGTCAAAAAATGAAATTACCGCAAACAATCAGGCCATCAACCCTCATGTCCAAAATGCCATCGACTTGATCAAATCCAATTACGCGACGAATATTTCCGTACAAAGCCTAGCAGAAAATTTAGCGCTCAACCGTAGCTATCTATCTTCTATATTCAAAAAAGAAATGGGGCTGACTCTCCAGCAATATATTACTGAGTATCGTTTGACTCGATCCGCCGAGCTTTTAAGCATTAGTGATTTTCCTATCGAAGTGATCGCTGAATACAGCGGCTACAAAGACCCTCTTGTTTTTTCCAAAGCCTTTAAACGAAAATTTTTGGAAACACCCACACAATACCGCAAGAACGAACAGAAGAAACTACAAGAATATGAGGAAAATAAAAATCCTTTTACTCTTGAATAGACGTAAAAAACAGGTTGAGGAGTAACTCAACCTGTTTTGCTATTTATTTAGCTTTGAAAACAAATACTTTTGAATCAAAATCATTTGATGGCTTACGACCATCGATGACCTGCCCGCAAGAAGTGTCGCTGGTCACGAGCCCGATATTCATCAGCTCATCTCCAAAATAGGATTGACCATTATCTCCGCGAACATATTCTGTGTCCGCTTCTAAGCCTTTAAGGTATAGACGGATAAATGGACCATTTACTTCGTTTAAAATCTTATAGTAACCGACGATGACTGTTTGTAAATCTTTTGATACGACCATCCACGCACAGTAATTGCCTTCAAATGGATTCAGCAAACGATAAAAAGTTCCTTGCTGGATGATCTCGCGATGCTCTTTTACAAATGAAATTTGTTCTCTAACCATTTCACGTTCATCAGGGGAAAGCTGATTCAAATCCAACTCGTAACCAAACGAACCAAACAAGGCAACATTCCCTCTCGTCTTAAGGGAGACTTCTCTAAAGGATTGTTCATTCGGCACCGCCGAAACATGGGCACCCATAGAACTCAGAGGATAAACCATCGATGTGCCGTATTGAATCTTCATTCGTTCTACCGCATCGGTATCATCACTTGTCCATCCCTGCGGTGAGTAATAAATCATCCCCGGATCAAAGCGGCCGCCGCCTGACGCGCAAAACTCAAATAGAATAGAAGGAAACTTCGAGGTCAAGCGCTCATACAGATCATACACACCTAAAATATAGCGATGAAAAACTTCCCCCTGCCGCTCAGCGGGTAACGCCTCAGAATATGCTTCGGTAATGCAGCGATTCATATCCCATTTGATATAGCTGACAGTGCTTTCCGCTAAAATCTTCGCGACCATATGATAGATATGATCCACTACTTCCTTACGACTAAAATCTAAAACGTATTGGTGACGCCCGTGGGAAACTTGTCGATCCGGCGTTTTGATGATCCAATCGGGGTGTTGACGATACAGATCACTGTCCTCATTTACCATTTCCGGTTCAAACCATAAACCAAACTGCAACCCAAGCTGATTGATTTTCTCCGCGAGACCGCTAATTCCGTTTGGCAATAACTCCTCATTGGCGAACCAATCTCCTAAGCCGGCACGTTCATGGCGGCGCCCGCCAAACCAGCCATCATCTAATACAAATAATTCGACACCATCATCAGCGGCAGTTTTCGCAAAAGCAATCAGTTTTTCCTCCGTGAAGTCCATGCCAGTGGCTTCCCAATTATTGATTAGTACAGGACGTTCTTTATCACGCCATTCCCCTCTTGCTAAACGTTCACGATATAGCTGATGATAGCCCTGGCTCATTCCGTTCAAACCTTCATTGCTATACATGGTTACCACTTCAGGGGTTTGGAAAACTTCGCCTGGTTCTAATAGCCAATCAAATTGGAACGGATTGATTCCCATCGTTACTCGCGAAACATTGTACGTATCAACTTCCACCTGTGCTAAAAAATTTCCTGAATACACTAAACTAAATCCAATCGCCTCACCATGCTGCTCGGTACAGTCTGGGCGTTTCAAAGCAATAAAGGGGTTTTGATAATGACTAGATGACCCTCTAGCACTTTCAACACTTTGTACTCCCGGAACTAGCTTTCTGAAATAAGGATGGCGTTCTCTACCCCAGGAACCGGATAATTGCAGCATCTCATAGTCACAGTCCGGCAGATCCAAACTCATACTCATCAATTGCTCAAGATGAAGTTTTTGTGTGCCACTGTTTATCGCCTTTACGGATCGAACCACAGCTTGTGAATCTTCATAGATCGTATAGCTCAAAATGACTTCAAGCTTCAAAAGCTCATCCACCATCAGAAATTCTATCGTCGTTGCTTCTTCATCATTCTCAACGTAGGTCGCGGGCTGTCCTTCTAATTCTTTCTTTCCTGAAAAAATCGTGTGACCTTTAAATTTTAACGAAAGCAAACGGCTGCCATTTTCTTGTAAAACTGAAATCGCAGGGTGACGAAAATCCGTTGAACCATAGACTGGATATTCTTGCTTCGTGTGTTCCCTAGAAAAATCGACACACCCTTGATTGACGTAAGCAGAGTTTGGTCGATATTCGCCTTCGATCAAGTAATCAAAATTTTCTTTATCAGCTACTCTTTTCCCAAAATATAAATTTCCTAGCGAACCATCCTCCAACACCTTTATAATATAACTGATTTTGTGGTTCGTTAAATGAATTAGTCTTCCATCTTGATGAGTATTAATTGGCATTTTTTAGCTCCTCCTCTTTCTCGATAAGTCGATTGTAAACCCTTTCTAAAAATTTTAAGAGAGAGATTTGCAGGATAAAGCAGTCAATATGTTGGGTAGTTTATTTCATATGTGACTTCTTTTCTCACAGTGGTTGTTTCCTTCTGAGTCTACCATTACAATCAATAGACAATAGAGAAGGAGCGGCGACTATGAACAATACCAATTGGGAAACAATTATGAATAGCGGAGAAATTTATTACGAAGACAATGATTTGGGAAAAGAGCAAGCGCTTTATCGCGATCTTTTATTTCAATTTAATCATACGCTTCCTAGTAAATCTGACGAAAAAGCAGTTATTTTGGATCAATTATTAGGAAGCTTCGGCAAGGATTCTTACATTGAAGCACCTTTTTCTGCCAATTGGGGGAAAAATACTTATTTTGGTGAAGATGTTTACGCGAATTTCAATCTGTCATTGGTCGATGACGCAAAAATAACTATCATGGATCATACGATGATCGGTCCGAACGTCACACTTTGTACCGGTACCCATCCTTTAAATCCTCAAATGCGGATCAACAAGGCGCAATACAATTTACCCATCCTGATTGAAAAAAATGTTTGGCTCGGAGCTGGTACGATTGTCTTGCCAGGCGTTACAATAGGAGAAAATACAGTGATCGGCGCAGGCAGTATCGTTACCAAAGATATTCCTAAAAACGTTCTGGCCTTTGGCAGTCCGTGTCGAATAGTCAAATCGCTTTAGCTTCCAGTTTTAAGGGGGCCATTCGGACAATACTCCGATCTTCTCAGTAGGGACAGCGGCGACCATTCATTTAAGCGAAACAATTGAGGGGCGATTCCTATGCAAAAATTTATTAACTTCATCCAAGAAAAGAAATCTACCAACAAGGATCTTAGTTTTTCTTTCTGCGGTCTTTCTCAGAGTACCAGCAATCATAGCTATGGTCCCGCGATTCGTTCGGATTATCTGATTCATATTATTCTTTCGGGGAAAGGCACCTTTATGGTAAACAATAGTCGAGTGGCGTTGAAGCAAGGGACGGGTTTCATCATAGCTCCCGGTGTATCCACATTCTATCAAGCGGATAATAAAGAGCCTTGGTCTTATTTATGGATTGGATTTTCGGGCGAACTGGCTGACTTCTATTTAAAAAACGCTGGCCTATTAAATGGAAATTTTGTGTTTAACATTGATAACACGGAAATTTTTTATCAACTGATTCTGGCTTGTTTAGAACACCAATCAGGTTCGATCATTGATGAGCTGCATTTAGATGCCAATACACAGCTTTTTTTAGCCGCATTGATCCAAGAAAAGCTGCCTGTATCTTCTCAAACATTTGAAAAAGTTGATAACCACATTCAGAGGATCTTAGAGTACTTAAATGAAAATTATCGTCAGCCAATAACCATACAAGCCATCGGAGAACAGTTTAATCTTGATCGCAGTTATTTATCACGAATCTTTAAAAAAACGATGTCCGTCTCTATCAAGGAATATTTAACCCGTTTACGTGTGTCTTATGCCGCCGAACTGTTAAGCCTGACGTCTTATCCGATTGAGATCATCGCGGAAAAATCAGGATTTTCATCTGCTGATGTTTTTAGTCGAAATTTCAAACAAAACTATGGCTCGAACCCCTCCGCGTTTCGCTCCGCCCAGCGAAAATTGAGTAATCCACCTGATCAAAATGTCTCATTTGAGGATTTATTAAACGAACTCCCCTTACATGAATAAGTCACAAAACGTCGGAATTCCACCACATAAACCGCTTACCGAAAAAAGGTAAGCGGTTTATATTTAGTGTATCAGCAAGGAGGAGAAAAAATGATTACAACAGATACTCAAGCAGCCGCAACGGTGGAATACTTGAAGGCCCCGCGGCAATTTCATTTAAACAATGGAACTATCAGTTATCTCATGAAAGTGGACAAACATGGAAAGCTGCTCAACTTATATTTTGGGAGCGCTGTACCGCGTGAGACGAATTACGCTCATTTGGTCGAAATGCTGCACCGTTCAACCTCTGTAAATACGGAGCTTGGCGATGATCGCTATTCACTAGAGCATTTGCGACAGGAACTTCCCGAACATGGATCAGGAGATTTTCGAGATCCTGCCATTCAAATCAAGCAGGCTAACGGCTCTGAGATCACAAATTTTACTTATCAGACACACAAAATCTATGCCGGTAAAAAGCCGCTCCCCGGTCTCCCTGCCTCTTATGTCGAAAACGATGACGAAGCAACGACCTTAGAGCTTACTTTGACGGATGACCTCACTAAAATTGATGTTTTATTAAGCTATACGATTTTTCGTGACTTCGATGCGATCGCCCGTTCTTTAGAAGTAGTGAACCGTGGCGAAGAAGCTGCTGTCATCGAACGTATCATGAGTTTGAATCTTGACTTGCCTGATGCAGATTATGAGTGGCTGCAGCTATCTGGAGCTTGGTCAAGAGAACGTAATGTAAAGACTAGGCACTTACAACAAGGCACTCAATCCATCTCCTCTGCTCGCGGGGCCAGCAGCCAAACTCAAAACCCATTCGTGGCCTTGATCAAAGATGGCAGCAACGAGTTTACGGGTGAAACGATTGGTGCGACTTTTGTTTATTCAGGAAACTTCCTTGCAAGCGCCGAAGTAGATACGTGGGATGTCACACGCCTGCAGCTAGGGATCAATCCTCAAGGTTTTTCTTGGCATTTAGCGCCCGAGACACACTTCCAAGCACCTGAAGCATTAGTAGTATTTTCGGAGCAAGGATTAAATGGGATGAGCCAAACCTTCCACAAGTTATTACGGACTAGAGTAGCTCAAGGCTATTGGCGTGATCGTGAACGGCCTATACTACTCAACAACTGGGAAGCGACCCAATATGATTTTGATGAAAATAAATTGGTTTCGATCGCCTCTAAAGCTAAGGAAGTCGGAGTTGAATTATTTGTCCTTGATGATGGCTGGTTCGGCGAGCGAAATTCGGATACTGCTGGTTTAGGAGACTGGTACGCCAACAAAGAGCGGCTTCCAAAAGGAATAAAAAGTCTTTCCGAGCGAATCGAAGGGATGGGCATGAAATTTGGTTTGTGGTTCGAACCAGAGATGGTCAATAAGGATAGCGAGCTTTACCGCGCGCATCCTGACTGGATCATTCATACTCCTGATCGCAACCAAAGCAATGGCAGAAATCAATTTGTTTTGAATTTGGCTCGTGAAGAAGTCGTCGATCATATTTTTGACGCGATGGATAACATCCTATCGAATGCTAGTATTTCTTATATTAAGTGGGACATGAACCGTTCGATGACCGAAGTTTTTGATATTTCAAGAAGTGAGCATCATCAAGGGGAAGTCTTTCATCGCTATATTCTAGGTGTCTACGAATTATATCGCCGAATCAATCAAAAATTCCCAGAGCTGTTGATTGAATCCTGTTCAGCAGGCGGTGGACGATTCGATGCCGGTCTGCTCCAGTATGCGCCACAGGCTTGGGCCAGTGATTGCAGTGACGCTGTTGAACGCTATAAGATTCAATATGGTACAAGTATGGTCTACCCTCTTTCAGCTATCGGCGCACACGTTTCAGCCGTTCCGAATCACCAAGTCAATCGCGTAACGCCACTGGATACACGCTTCAATGTTGCGTTTTTTGGCGCATTTGGTTACGAGCTAGATTTAAATGAACTCTCCGAATCAGAAATCGAGCAAGTAAAGAAACAAATTCAATTAGTGAAGGACTATCGTGGGATGATCCAGCAAGGTGATTTCTATCGCTTGAAATCACCCTTTGAAGGAAATATTACTAGCTGGATGGTTGTCACACCAGAAAAAGAAACAGCGCTTGTTGGCTACTATAAAACGTTGAATGATGTGAATGGTCCATACAGAAGACTTTACTTAAAAGGCTTGGATGAAGAGAAAATCTATCGTTTGAAATCTTCTGATAAAACTTACTCAGGAAAAGAATTGATGAAAGTCGGATTTGTCGCCTCAGATGCTTCATCTGGTGAATATTGCCCATCGAATCCTTATGGAACCTCCCACGATTTTGATTCAAAACTTTGGATCTTTGAAGTAGTGTAGTGATAAAATTTTAATCAAATGTAAAAATGAACCGAGCATTTAAAGTAAAAGTGAAAATTTACTTTAAATGCTCGGTTCTTTCAATTTTTATCGCTAGTAGAATAAAGTACGACAATGAGGAAACGCGATTTATAACGACCTAGCGATTATTCGCTGCCATTCTCTTTTGAGTAAATCTTCTCCCGCGAATTGAAATGGACAATTGATATAGGTTTTCAGGGATCGCAACACCCATGTATCCAGCATCTCCAATTGCGTGAATATCTGCACCTGTTTGCTTCATCAATAGCGCAATCATTTTGACCGTATCTTCATCTGCACCTTCAACTGAACTATTTAAGAAGCTCATAACAAGTGTTCTTGGCTTGTATCGATGAGCATAATCAACAAGTTCCTTAATAGATTCAACAGTGATTCCATGACGGGAGCCTGGAGCAGGTAAATTAATTACATCTGCACCTGCGTCTATTAACTGTTTTGTTACTTCCTTCGCATCATACTCAGCTAAACTATCACCCATCACTTTTTCAATGACTCCATCTTCCCATTTTCCAGCCCAAATCATCGCTCGATCACCGACGATTTCTTTTGTCTTTCGAGTCGATTCAATGATGACGTCCATCTTGGTTCCTCTTCCGGGATTGCCTCCTAAAACAATAAAGCTTGCTCCAGCAGCCAATGCCTTCTCAATATTTTCTTCTGAAGCAATTCTCGTCGAGTAATCGATTACATCAGGTCGATTATAAGCTGTCACACCATCTGTTGAAGGACATTCAAAATATACTCCTACTGGTCGCTTAACTAATTTTTTTAATTCTGGCAAACTCAACCCATCCATACCTACATTCAATGATTCATCTTTAAAATTGTAATTATTAAGCATGATTAAATCCGCACCAAAGGCTGCTTCAATCTCTGGATTGGAAACATCGTCTTGTAATGGGTGTTGTTTCACACTTGACTGTGCAAGAATTGTTCTACCTTCCGAAGCAAGAATGGCATATTTAAGCTCTTCCGCACTCATTGACAAAAAATCGCTTCCGTTACAGTCTAAAATTCTTTTCTTCATTCCATCATCATCCTCTTTTTTATTGTATACTCATCTCTGCAGATAGATTTCTTTCTTCTGCTTCTTTTACATCTTCGTCAAAACCAAAAATCATCGTTAATACACAAGTTACTAATACTGAAATTAACAGCCCAATTACATAATAAACAAAAGTCGGTCCAAAGAAAGCTGGCATTGTCAAAACAGAGGCAAGGATGTACGTGTTCACTTGAACACCCATCGCACCCATAAATGCTCCAGATAAAGCCCCTCCAATTACAGAAGACAGTAAAACTTTTTTATATTTAACAGACAAACCATACACAGCTGGTTCAGTCACACCTGCTAAGGCGATGGATAGTAATGCGCTTGTAGCGTAACTCTTGGTCTTTTTCGATTTAGCTTTAATAATAAAAGCGAGCGCAACGCCTGCTTGAGCAAAGTTTGCAGAGGCAACTGGAGGACGAATTGTATCGTAACCAAGAGTACTGATATTGTTGATCATGATTGGTACAATTCCCCAGTGTACGCCGAACATTACTAGGAACGTCCAAGTTCCCCCAATAATCGCTCCCATTACAAGCCCGCTGGTTTGATTCAGAAATTCGATTGCTCGTCCTAAATTTTCTGCGATCGTAACACCGATCGGGCCAATTACTACGGCTGTTAGTGGGACCATGATCAATAGGGAGAGCATTGGAACAGTAAAAATTTTGATACTATTTGGTATATATTTGTTCAAGAATTTTTCTAAATATGAAAACAACCAGACACATAGAATTGCTGGGATAACCGTTGAAGCATAAGACATCATTACGACTGGTATATTAAAGAACTGTAGTACTTCTCCATTTGATTCAAACAATCCAGTGAAGTTTGGCTCCAACAAAGCTCCTACGACAATTACTGCTGAGAATGTATTCACCTTAAATGTTTTTGCCGATGAAATCGCAAGTAAAATTGGTAAGAAATAAAAAGTACTATTTCCTGCTGCCGCCAATATTTTGTATGTCGATGAGTCTGCGGACATCAGATTGAACGTCGTAAAAATCAACAGTAATGCTTTCACCATCCCTGCACCAGATAATGCAGGAAGTATTGGAGTAAAGATCGATGGAAAAACAACCATTATTCTAGAGAAGATATTTCCTTTTTTCTCATCTGATTCCTCACTATTTTGCTTTTCTTCTTTTACCTCATTTCGTTTCTCATTTAACCGCGGATTCGCTTGTACAATAGCTTGATAAAATTCACCAACTGTATTTCCTACCACAACTTGATATTGTCCACCAGATTTAATAATTGAAATAACGCCTTCAACTTTTTCTAACTCAGACTTATTCGCTAGAGATTCATCTTTTAAATAGAATCTTAGTCTTGAAACACAATGAGTCAAACTAATCACGTTTTCAATTCCGCCAACATTTTTTACAATCTCAACTGCCGCAAGATCATATTTATTTTTCATAGCATTTTACTCCTTTCCAATACTCTAAGTTTAATCATTATATTTGGCCAAAATTTAATGAATGCGTTAACAACGTTATATTAACACCTTTTTCGATTGAAACAGAATATTTTCCAAAATGGAAAATGAACACTACTTTTATATAAACAATCTTTAAAAGAGTAATCTTTATCTATAAATAATCTAGTAACTTCTTGTATTCATAAACGATTAAGTCAGTAATCATGGAATACAAAACTCCGTAGCTATGTATATTAGATGTGTACTGATAATTAACAATTAAATGGATTTGGTCCGGATTAAAATAACTATTATTAGAGGTGATGAGAATAATTTTTGCTTTTGTATCCAAGAATGTCTTTTTCTTCATATTGCCCTCACTTATCTGATAGGTATTAATAAAATTTCCTGAATCAGAGAAAATGATGATGAGTGTATCCTTTGAGGCGTTTTTGATATATTGCTCTTGCTTAAAATCATTTACTTGAGTAAAGACGTATTTTCCATAATAAGCCAGTTTCGTTTGTAATTGTAGAGCCGCATGTTCTGAGTGCATAAGACCAAATACTGCTACTTCACTATGTTCATATATTTCTTTTGCCAATTCTTTCAAAGTGCCAAAATTAATAATGCAGTCCAATCGTTTAATATCTTCTATTACGCGGGAAAAATAGTCATGATATCCGTTTTCCTCAATATAATCAACAATATGCGGAAACCTTGATTGCTCTTGCTTTTTTGATTTGAAAGAAGCTTCTAGTTTAAATTGATTGTAGTCTTCAAAGCCTATTTTTCGAATAAACTTTGAAATTTTTGAAGGCGATACATTGCACAAATCAGCAAGCTGTTTTATTTGCAATGTACTTAGAATCCCAAAATTATTGATCATAACCGTCGTGATGTAGTGATCAGTAGTGCCATATTCTTCGTCGTTCAGCAGAGTGAGTAATCTATACAGTAGCACGGACATAAATAATCACCTTTTCTCATTTTTATTAATAAATATAGATATTCAGTACATTCATTATACATGGTTCATTTGCAAAAACTAATAAAAAAAATATTGACAAAGCGAAAGAAAGCGGTTATGCTTCAGTTGTGATAACGATTACCCAAAATTTTTAATGAGGTTCAAAATGAGCAGAGAAAAAAAAATATCAATTAAAGAAATTGCTAACATTAGCGGTGTTTCAGTAGCAACAGTCTCGCGAGTGATCAATGATAATGGACGATTTTCAGCAGAAACAAAAAGAAAAGTCTTGAAAGTCATTGAAGAGACTGGTTATGAAACCAACTACATTGCTAAAAGCCTGCGTATGAACAAAAGTAATACGATTGGCATTCTAGTACCGGATATCTCAAATACTTTTTTCTCCAATGTAGTTCAGGAAATAGAAAGTGTACTATTTGAGGATGGTTATGCGACGATTATTTGTAACACTGCGCGTAGCAAGGAAAAGGAACAGGCCTATATTAAGATGTTGAAAAGCAAAATGATTGATGGACTGATTGTTATTTCTGGTTTTAGTGATTTTGAAACCGATGATCTTAGTGAAAGTTTACCTGTTGTCTGTATTGACAGGAAGATTAAGCTAAATAGCCATACAATTTTGATTGAATCAAATCATTATCAAGGCGGTTTTGATGCAACTGAGGAGCTAATTACCAAAGGAAGTAAAAATAATATCATCCTTACTCAGCATAATCGCTTATCATCAACAGTTGAGCGACTTTCTGGATTTAAAGCAGCTCAAAAAAAATATGGCCTCCCAACTACTGACAATTCGATTATTGCCATAGACATGAACAAAAATCACTCCAGGAGCGAAGCGATAAAAAGTGCTTTGTACCCTCGCCTAGCAACCGAAGAAGGGATTTCCGGAATTTTTGCGATTAACGATCGACTTGCAATTGAAGCGGTTCGAGTGATCCTTAATTTTGGTTTAAAAATTCCTAGTGACGTAAAAGTAGTTGGCTTTGATGATGATCCAATCTCAAGATACTGCTATCCCCCATTAACAACTATGCAACATAATGTAGGAGTAATCGCAAGTAAAGCTTGCCAAGCTTTGGTGGGTATAATACAACAATCAACAGATCCTCTTACATCGCATGAAGTTGTACCTGTTAAACTAATCAGAAGAGAAACTACCTAAAAGAATTATTAAATTCTTTTAGTTTGTTTGAGTAATCGTTTAACCAAAGGAGGTCCGTTTTACTTTAGTAGTTTTTATCAATAAAATTTTTTTAAAGTATGAGTAATCGATTAATCAAGGAGAGAAAAAAATGAATGAAAATATTTTGATATGCCCCTCTATGATGTGCGCGGATTTTAGCCAACTCAAAAATGAGGTGAAACAATTGGACGACGCGGGCACCGACGTCTTCCATATCGATATCATGGACGGAATGTTTGTTCCAAATTTTGGAATGGGAATGCAAGATTTTGAACTAATTAGACAGTCAACAAAAAAAATGGTGGATGTCCACTTAATGATTACAGAACCTAGCCAATATGTTGAATTATTTGCGGATCTAGGCGCGGATATTATTTACTTCCATCCAGAAACAGATCTGCATCCTGCAAGAACTTTGGACAAAATTAGAAATAAGGGGAAAAAAGCTGGTATTGCTCTTAATCCCGGAACTTCAGTTAGCACGATTCAGGAATTGCTTCCTTTAGTAGATTGCGTGATGGTTATGACTGTCAACCCTGGATTTGCTGGTCAAAAATATTTGGGATACGTTGATAAGAAGATTGAGAAATTGGTTGATCTTCAAACGGATTTTGACTACCAAATCTTAGTTGATGGTGCTATCTCTGAGGAACGAATTGATACATTATCCAAAAAAGGTGTAACTGGCTTTGTTCTTGGCACCTCGGCACTATTTGGAAAAGAAGAAAGCTATAAAAAAATTATTGAACAACTGAAAGGTGGAAAATAGTATGAAATTAGCAATTGGAAGCGATCATGTCGGTGTCGAATTGAAGCCTACTATTATCGAATATGTAAAAGAACTTGGTCATGAGATCGTTGACTTTGGGCCTGAATCTGCTGAACGAACTGATTATCCTGTCTATGGAAAAAAAGTTGCTGAAGAAGTCGCAAATGGTCGTTTTGATGGTGGGATTTTAATTTGTGGAACGGGCGTTGGAATTTCTATTTCAGCGAACAAAGTGCATGGTATCCGTGCTGTTGTTTGTAGTGAACCTTATTCAGCAAAATTATCAAAAGAACATAATAACACAAATATTGTTGCTTTTGGTTCAAGAGTCGTTGGAAGTGAAATGGCCAAGATGATTGTTGAGCAGTGGTTAAATGCGGAATTCGAAGGCGGCCGACATGGCAATCGAGTAAACATGATTGCAGATATTGAAAACACCAGTACGGTATAGTGTTTCCTATGCCCCTTTCACCTTCTTTGTTGAAAGGGGCTTCAATAAAAAAAGAAATGAGGAAGAAAAATGAAGTATGCTAACATGGCTAAATCAATTATTTCTGCTGTAGGAGGTGAATCAAATGTATCTTCACTTGTGCACTGTGCCACAAGATTGCGTTTCAAGCTCATTGACAAGAGCATCGTAAGCAAAGAAGAGGTAGAAAAAATTCCAGGTGTGATCAGTGTCGTAGAAAGTGGTGGACAATTTCAAATCGTTATTGGTAATGCTGTTGGGGATGTTTTCAGCGAAATTGGTAAAATTACTAATTTAACAAACGAAGCAAGCAATACAGAAAATGAAGCAGCATCGGGAAATCTTTTTGAAAGAGCAATTGATATTATTTCCGGAATATTTACGCCATTACTGGGTGCACTTGCTGGGGGCGGGATGATCAAAGGATTATTAATGATCTGTACTACCTTCAACTGGTTATCTGATTCTAGTGGTACTTATCAGATTCTATTCGCTGCTGCTGACAGTATCTTTTATTTCTTGCCATTACTCTTAGCTTATACATCTGCCAAAAAATTCCAATGTAATCCGGCAATTGCTATGACTGCCGCTGGTGCACTTATTTATCCAAGCATGCTCACGTTATTTCAAGAAGGTGCTAGTGTTACATTTTTAGGTATTCCAGTTGTGCTAATGAATTATACGTCATCTGTTATTCCAATCATTTTAGCAGTATTCGTTTTATCTAAATTGGAAAAATTTTTCAACGCTCATATTCATGAAGTTGCAAAAACCATTCTTACACCTATGCTTTGCTTGTTAATTGTTGTCCCCCTCACCTTCCTAGCTTTTGGACCATTTGGAACCATGCTTAGTCAAGGAATCGGAAATGCTTACTCATTTGTATACAATTTAAGTCCAATTTTTGCTGGAGCTTTGGTTGGTGCTTTATGGCAAGTATTTGTTATCTTCGGTGTTCATTGGGGACTTGTGCCGATTATGTTAAATAATATTGCTACAACAGGATTTGACACTATGTCAGCCATGCTAGCACCAAGTAATTTCAGTCAAGCTGGGGCTTCATTAGGGGTTTTCTTAAAAACAAAAAAGCCTGAAGTCAAAGCTATCGCTGGTTCTGCTGCTTTAACTGGTTTCTTTGGTATTACTGAACCTTCTATCTACGGAGTGACGCTGCGGTATAAAAAGCCGTTCGTTATCGCAGGAATCTCTGGGGCAATTGGTGGGGCAATCGTCGGAATAAGCGGTGCAACAACTTCTGCCTCGGCAATTCCAGGAATTTTAACTTTGCCAGTTTATATCGGAAAAGGTTTTGGACTCTTCCTTGTAGGTACGTTTACAGCGTATATTCTTTCCGCCGTTGGTACCTATCTATTCGGTTATAAAGATGAAGCGGATGTTGATACGGCCAATGAAACCAATAAATCAACTACATCAGAAGTTATTGTAAGTCCTCTAAACGGCTCATTAATGAAATTGAGTGACGTTCAAGATGAAGCTTTTTCTTCTGGAGCACTCGGATCTGGTATTGCTATAATCCCTTTATCTGGGAAACTAATTTCACCTGTCGATGGTGTTGCGACAGTCGTATTCCCTACTGGACATGCTATTGGTTTAACATCAAATTCTGGAACTGAGATACTGATTCATATCGGTTTTGACACTGTCCAATTAGATGGAAAATTCTTTAATGTGAAAATCAAAGCGGGAGATACAGTCAAACAAGGCGACACCTTAGTCGAGTTCAATCTTGAGAAGATTCAAGAGAGCGGGTACGACATAACTACCCCAGTTGTTATCACTAACGGGGATAATTGCAAAGAAATTACGATCACTGAAGAAAAAAACATTGAATACAGAGATACACTTTTTGAAGTACAGCCCTCATTAGAAGTTTAAGGAGCCTATATATGAAAGATAAGGAAATCACACGCCTCATTAGTGCTACAAAAACTGACTTTGAGTCAATGAACGGAAGAGACTTGAAGCGGTCAATCTATATGTCCGAAGGCCGAGTTGTTATGGGACAGCATTTACTTTTCGATGGAAAAGGATTGGTTAGAGGCGTTACGAATACGGAATTATTATGTGCTTTTGGCTCTGATATGGTGATGCTCAACACGATCGATTTAGATGATCTATCTAATAGTCCCGGTTTACAGGGTTTGACCATCTCAGAGCTTAAATCAAGAGTGAACAGACCAGTTGGTGTTTATCTTGGTTGTCCTAAAGCAGGGATTCCAACCAATAAATCTACGATCTATCGATTGGACGGAATGGTTGCCACAAAAGAACATTTGGAGAAAGCAACAGAAATGGGATTTGACTTTATTGTTTTAGGAGGAAATCCTGGCAGTCACACTTCGATTGATGATGTGATAAAGACAACAAAAGTAGCGAGAGAAGTTTGTGGCGAAGACATGTTAATCTTTTCTGGTAAATGGGAGGATGGCATTGACGAAAAAGTTTTAGGTGATCCTCTAGCCGAACGTGACGCAAAAGAAATCATCAAAGAATTGATTGATGCAGGTGCGGATGTCATTGACTTACCTGCTCCCGGATCTAGACATGGAATCAGCGTTTCAATGATTCAGGAACTCGTTCAGTTTATCCATAGATATAAGCCCGGAACTTTGGCTATGACTTTTTTAAACAGCTCTGTTGAGGGTGCTGATACAGACACAATTCGACTAATCGCTTTGCAAATGAAAGAAACTGGGGCAGATATCCATGCCATAGGTGATGGCGGTTTCTCAGGCTGCACTACGCCAGAGAACGTCATGCAACTCTCTATCTCTCTCAAAGGAAAACCGTATACGTATTTCAGAATGGCAAGCACTAACATTTAAGCGATTAAAAAACAAGTGAAGTCTGTCCTTTTCAGGGCAGCTTCTTTTGTAAAAAAAGGATGATAAGATTGATGATAAATCATATACAACGTCTTAACCCTGCTCTTACTATTAATGATGTAACTGATCAAACCTTTAGACCTTATGGGAAGCTTCACACCTATATGAATAGTTACAAATTAGTATCTGAAGCGGAAAAATTTGTTTCAATACCCGATACCGGCAATCAATACGTTGCTAGCGTCCAGATTTTTGAAAAGTTTGAAATAGTCAAACAAATCCAAAAAGATATTTTCGGAGATCTTCCTGTTGAAATCGGCACCTGCGCTGGAAATAGTACACAATTGACTGGTGTCGAATTTCATCAAGGAAGCGAAGTGATCCTATCAGTTACTGATTGCGTGCTTATTTTAGGAAAAGTTCAAGATATCGAAAATAATAAGTATGACAGTAATCTTGTAGAATACTTCTATGTTCCAAAAGGAAGCGTCGTAGAGCTATATGGCACCACACTTCATTACAATCCTTGTAAAGTCCATGCTTCGGGCTTTATTACCTTAGTTATTCTTTTAGATGGAACAAACGAGATCCAGGATAGGCCTTCCACTGCTCAACCATTACTATCAAAAATAAACAAATTTTTAATGGTTCACCCCACACAAAAAGAAAAGATTGCGACTGGTGTCCACGACGGTTTCACTGGCCCAATCCCAGAAATACAAATTGACTAAAAGAGTATTTTACTCAGGAGCCAGCTCAATCTACTAGCAAATTTTCATGTTCCAATGCCTCACTCCTAGTTTAAATTAAAAAAGGGAATGGCCTATTACAGGCGAATCCCTCTTTTTCTGGCTTCAATCAAATTTCCTGAAACGAAGATCAATATTCCTAACCAAATGAATGCAAAGGCAATGAATTGCGGCATCTCATAAGGTTCTTTGAATAAAAAGATCGCCATTAACAACATGATCGTCGGATTGATATATTGTAAAAAACCGATCGTGATATAAGACAAATTTTTTACAGCTAACGCGAACATGATTAATGGAATGGCTGTGACGATGCCTGCGCCGATAAGCAATAAATTGGTTTGCATCGGATAAGCCATAAAACCGGTGTTTGAGAAAAAAAGTAAATAAATCAAGCCAAACGGAGCGATAATCAAAGTTTCTAATGTAATACTAGTGGAAGCGCTCAAGTTCAATTGCTTTTTTGTCAAACCATATAGGCAAAAAGTTGACGCCATCAACAAGGAATTCAGTGGAAAAACTCCTGTTTGAATCGTTAATAAGATTACCCCGGCAAGGGATGACAGACTGGCTAGCTTCGTCTGTCTCGATAATGGCTCTTTCAAATAGAAGGCCCCGACTAAAACGTTCAACAAAGGATTGATGTAATAGCCTAAACTTGCCTGCTGAACTTGACCGATCCGCACAGTATAAATAAAAATTCCCCAGTTTAAGGAAATCAAGACAGCCGCCGCGATAATCGCCAGTGTATTGCGCCGGCTTTTTAAAAGTTTTTTGACTTCTGTTTGAAAAATCGAGAATTTTCGAAAAATAAGCAAATAGAAGATCATAAAGATCAGTGACCAGACAATCCGATAGAATAAGGTGTCTACAGCATTGACGTTCCCTAATAATTTCCAATAGAGTGCTAAAATTCCCCAGATAGTATACGCGCTAATCCCGTATACCAAGCCATTATTTTTTTTCATTGCAACCTCCTAGCGTAACCTTCTTTTCCTGTAGCAGAGACCTCAACGCTCGGAGATCTCTACTATAGAAAAAAGCAGAGGTCGCTTTCATCTCATTCTTAAAAGACCACTTTATGATGATATTATTCTTTCCATTCTAATCAAATGGGCTCAAAGAACATTTCCAATCTAGCTTAATATTCTTCTCCATTTGATTGAATGACTTTTTTATACCACTTAAACGAGTCCTTCTTATAGCGTTTCATTGAACCATTGCCTTCGTTATCTCGATCAACGTAGATCATTCCATATCTTTTCTTCATCTCACCTGTGGTAAAAGAAACCAAATCAATGATCCCCCAAGGTGTGTATCCTAAAAGTTCTACCCCATCATAATCGACAGCCTTTTTAAACTCTTCGATATGCGCACGTAAATAGGCAATACGTGTTTCATCATTGACAGCTCCGTCTTTTTCTAAAACATCGACAGCTCCGAATCCATTTTCAACAATGAATAATGGAATTTGATAACGATCATAGAGGCGATTCAAGGTATATCTTAACCCCACAGGATCGATCGCCCAGTCCCAATCACTGACTTCCAAATAAGGGTTTTTAACCGAATTTGCAAGTCCGCCATTGACTGTTTCATTCGTAAGGTTTTCAACACCTGATTTTACAACGGTCGACATATAGTAGCTGAATCCAACATAATCAATAGTTCCTTTTTTTAAAACGTCGACGTCTTCATCAGTAATATCTATTGAAAATCCTTTTCTTTCCAATTCTTTCAAAGCATAAAGTGGATACTTTCCTCTAACATGGACATCGGCAAAGAAAAAGCGGTCGTGCATCGCTTCCTCAGCAGCCATGATATCATCCGGATTACAAGAATATGGATAGATCGGTGCATGAGAAATCATACAGCCTATTTGAAAATCTGGATTGATTTTATTTCCGGCGATTACTGCTTTCGCACTTGCCACCAATTCATGATGAGCCGCCTGATACATCACTTCTCTTGGGTTCTCCTCAGCAGCAACTGTGACCCCTGAATTCGTCCACAAAAAGAGCGGATTATCAGTATTCATTTGATTATTGATCTCGTTAAAAGTCATCCAATATTTTACTTTATCTTTGTAGCGTTCAAAAACCGTTTCAGCGAACTTTTCGAAGTAGTCGATCACCTTTCTATTTCTGAATCCGCCATATTCTTTCGCTAAATGAAGCGGCATTTCAAAATGAGATAAGGTGATCACTGGTTCTATTCCCTGCTTCAATAGTTCATCAAAGACATCATCATAAAAAGCAAGGCCAGCTTCATTAGGCTGCTCCTCGTCTCCTTTTGGAAAGATCCTTGCCCAGGCGATGGATGTGCGTAGACACTTCAGACCCATCTCAGCGAATAGAGAAATATCCTCTTTATACCTATGATAAAAATCAATCGCCTCGTGATTCGGATAAAAAACATCCTCTTTGATTTCATCCATAATTACTCTGGGTTTTCCGTGCGCGCCTGCTGTCATCACATCGATAACACTAGGTCCTTTGCCGCCACTTTGCCACCCGCCTTCAAACTGATGAGCAGCTAAAGCTCCACCCCATAAAAAATCTTTTTGTACCATTTACAATCTCCTTACTAAGTGATCCAACACTGACTTGTATTCTTCAATCGCCTTTGACGACATTTCTTAATTTGACAAGCATAAAAAGTGATATTAGGTTCTGTATGCCCAAATAACTACTTATGCATTAGCTCTTCTAAACAGATGGCAGAGAAAAAATGGCTCTGACCTTAGGCAATCTTTTTATAAATCGCCACTAATTCTTCTGCCAAATCGGTAAAAGCAATCGATGTCATCAGGTGATCTTGACTATGGACCATCAATAATGAAATCTCAGTATTTTCACCTGATGCTTCCGCAGTCAACAGACCCGTTTGAGTATGGTGCGCTTCAACTAACGAATTTTTTGCCAAATTAATATTTTTTTCAGCATCTTCAAATTGTTGTTCTTTCGCTGATTGGATAGCTTCCATCGCGTAATTTTTCGCGTTACCGCCGTGTACGATCAAACCCATGATAACTTCTAAATTCTGATTTTCCACGTGACTAGGCCCCCGCTTCCATTAATTGAACTGCCGTAGCAAAGACTTTTTCTCCGTTCATCGTCCCATAATCCTTCATATCAATTACCGCTACCGGAACATTGATACGAGCCGCTTTTTCTTCAAATTGTTTTAACATGAAACGGACTTGCGGCCCTAAAAGGATCACGTCGATTTCACCCTTTTCGATTTCAGGATCAGCCTCTGAAGCAGACAGCGCGAAAATTTTCGCTTCCACACCTTGTGCCTGTGCAGACTTCTCCATTTTCGTGACTAATAGGCTAGTACTCATACCAGCTGCACATACTAACATGATAGTTTTCATTATCAAATTTTCCTTTCTCTTCCACAAGTTACCCGTAATTAAAAGCATCTTTTCGCTTCCTGGCAACCAAGCAGGTAAAAATCACATCTAATAAATAATCGACTGATACACCATATTGCAACGAGGTCAACTCGTAACTTCCAGAATAAATATAGAGACTCTCATTGCATAAGAGATCCAGCTTTCGATTGACGTTACTCGTAATCGCGATCGTATAAATATTTTTCCGTCGTAACGCCATGGCAGCATTGATCATTACCGGATTGTTTCCTGTATGGCTGATGATGATAGCAACGCTATCATCATCTACCAATGAATTTAAATAAAAGTCATTATAAGTATTGAATACCTGGGTATTGATTCTCAAGCTACTTAGTTTCAAACACAATCCTCGAGCACGCGTGTAGTTCATGTCACTGGCGTAAAAATCAATTCTTTTCGAATGTACCAAGTGATTGATGATTCGATTTAGAGAATCCTTTTTTATCATTTCGTGTGTATGGCGTACTGTCTCTTGATACAATCCCTTTACTGTCGCAGCTAATTCAATGTTTGAGGCTGTGACGTCTAGTTTGGTTTGATCATTTTTCTTATTTTGTGTGTGCTCAACTACGTATTGCATCTGAAAATCATGGTAACTCAGGTATCCTAACTTTTTACACAGTCGGTTGATTGTCGCTGGACTGGTCAACGTCAGAGCCGCCAATTCTCTCGCTGTTTTATCCAAAACACTCGCTTGATTCTCCAAGATAAACTGAACGATCGCCTTTTCTTGGTGGGTAAAGTTGGTTCCCTTTTGCAGTTGCTGGATAATCATTTCCTCACTCCTCAGTCTAGGATGTTCCGTGACATTCCCTCATCTCTTTTCAAACGCAGCGGGAATCCGAAAAATGCTATTTGTCTCGGATATATTCACTTTCATTATAGCATCCTACCCTGAAAAATTTTCTACTTCCTTTAAGTCATTCATTTTTTAAGCTTCAGTTGATTGGATCATTTCAACAGCCGCCATTTCCTCTGCTTCTTTTTGCTCCGCCATATCAAGGCTCCGATTGTAGACTCTCCAAAACGGTAGATACATCACTAAGCCGATGGCAAAAGCAAGAACTGGGATCAATGCCGTTTTTAAATCCCCAGTACCCAATGGTCCTAATAAGAACGGCGGTGTTGCCCAAGGAACAATCGCATAAAACTTTCCGAAGAAGCTAGTAGACATCAACAGATAACCAATCCCTGTCGAAATGGTCCCACTCAAAATGAAGGGAATCATTAAATACGGATTCAGTGCGATCGGCAATCCATAGATTACAGGTTCTACGATCGTGAAAATCCCCGGAGCAAAAGCCGTTAAACCGATCGTTCGAAATTGCTTTTTCTTGGAGATAATCATCAAGAACAGTAGTGGCCAAACTGCCGCTGGCCAAATAGTAAGCCGAACAAGACCCGTATTTCCAAGTCCTGCCAAAATATTTGGCAAATCATAATTTGAAATACCACTTGCTAAAGCGCTTGCATTTTGATCTACCCAAGTGAGTCCAAATGGAGCAAATAACACGATAAACATATTATCTCCGTGAAGACCGACACTCCACAATAGTAGACAGAAGAAGGCTACAAACATTGCCATCCAAATACTATCAGAAGAGGTAATAATTGGCTCCAATAACGTATTTAACCAAGAAACCATATCAAAGTTTAACAGAGTCCGAACAGACCATGCCAAAGCGAATATTGTAGCAAAAGGCAGTAATGCTCCAAAAGCATTACCAATATTCGGTGGCACAGAATCTGGCATCTTGATGGTGATGTTTCTGTCTAGGAAAAATTTCAAGATATTAACCCCAACGATACTCGTAATGATACATACGAATAAACCGCTTGCACTAAATGATGAAACTGAAATACCACCTGCTTCATCATAGCCACTAACAGTAAAAATCAAGAACGTTGCCAATCCCAACAGACTACATGTCAAGGTATTCATTTTTTTCTTTTGTGCATAATTGTAAGGAATCGAGATTGCGCAATACAAGGACATCATGTTCATAGTCAAACTGTTCATCCAAGAAAACTTTCCCGCTAATGGAGCTAAAAAACCGATCAAGGGTTTGCCGCTTGTGCCCACATCTGGTGAACCTAAAACATACAATATTAAAAATATAGAACCAATCATAATAATTGGTGTCACTGCAACCAATCCAGCTACAACAGAAGAAATAATATCAGTATTCGCAAATTTGCTTAGCGGTCCAGAAATTTTTTCCGTAAACTCCGTTAATCTGTCCATTAAACTTTTCTTTTGTTTATCCATTCGGAGATCCTCCTATTTATGTAGTCTCTCTCAGGGACTACGATTATTTCCCCCTCATAATCCCTAATCAACTACAGATTTTTTTTAATTACTTATCACTTGTACTTGCATCCGCTGGAAAAACCACATCAACGCTGCGTCTCGCCTGAGTCTGAATTTTCATCGTCTCCAGAGAAATTTCCATCAACGTGTTCGCTTCTGCTAGTTTCTGATTATCGATAATGTCACAGAAAGTGATGAATTCGTGATACATACGATGCTTGCCCTGGTTTAAATCATACACTTCCTCCGTCGTTGAACCATTCATCAACAACTTGAACTTAGCGACAATGTTGGCCGAGCTTTCAACAATGATACAGCCTTTATCTCCTTGAATCGAGGTGACCGTTGGTGCTTTACAATCTTTGGCGGCAATACAAACTGCCTTGAAGTCTTCATAATCCAGATTCAAAATACCAGAAGTGTCGATACCATTTTGAATATTCGCCTGATAACTGATCTTATCCGTCGAACCAAACAATGTGACCATTAAGTTGATATTATAAATATTCAGGTCCATCAACGCCCCACCAGATTTTTCGGGATCAAAAGCTGGTTGGATGATTCCTTGCTTAAAGGAGTCATATCTTGAAGAATATTGAGAGTAATTGGCGGAAACTATCTTTATTTCTCCCAATGTTGGTAAAAGTTCCTTTATCTTTAAAACGTTTGGCAAAAATCGTGTCGAGACCGCTTCTAAAATGATCAAATTCCGTTCACTCGCCAGCTCCGCCAGTTCGATCGCTTCTTGATAGTTTGACGTAAATGGTTTCTCGCAGATTACATTCTTATTTGCCAATAAAGCTTCTTTCGTAAACGCATAATGCAAATGGTTGGTAACGCCTACATAAACGGTATCAATCTCGGAATCTGCAAGCATCTCAAAGTAATCAGTGTATTGCTTTTTGATCCCATTTTTTTCAGCTAATTCCTGGATCAGTGTTTTTTCAGCGGGAGTCCCACAAATCGCTTCGAGCTCCATCTCATTGATCTCGCTGGCAAAATTCAGCAGATCATGTACGATCATCCCAGCTCCCAATAACCCTACTTTCATCCTTTCGCCTCCTTCGCGACTTTCATAGCTGCTTCAATAATTTCTAAAACGGCGACGACTTCTTCGTCTTTAATAATCTTTTCTGCTTTACCAGCTAAAACGTCATAAATATTATCATAGATGATCCCGTAATCACCTTTTTCAACAGGAACCTTCATCGTTACTTCTTGTCCAGCTTGATCCACATAAGACAAAGTACCCCATGATTCTTCCGAATATTCTTCCGTTGGTAGTGGATACGGACCATTCGGCTTTGCCTTAGAAGAATTATGACCCAGTGACGGCATCAAGAAACTGCCTTTTTTTCCGTGGACCGTAAAGCTTGGATAATCCAGCTTCACGTAATAACTGGTTTTGACGATGGCCTTGAACCCTTTAGGATAGAAAAGATCAATATCATAGTAATCATCCGAGAGCCCTGGATTATCGATACTGCGGACATCATATACAAGCTTCTTCGGAATTCCAAACTCGCCGACAATTTGATCGATTGGATGAACCGCTAATCCGTATAGAATACCCATTCCCTTATGATCGGCAATTCCTGGTCGATAATAGTCATAGTGAGATTCAACTTCAATCAAATCCCCTAACACTTCTGATTCGATCACTTTACGCACCGTTCGCATATCCGCGTCGAAGCGTCGATTTTGATTCGCCGTGGCCAGCAACCCTTTAGTTTTGGCAAGTTCGAAAACTTCTTTGGCTTCATCAGCCGTCATCGCAAAAGGTTTTTCTGTTAGGACGTTCTTCCCGTTTTCTAAAGCCATTTTGGTATAGGTGACATGGAACTTGTCCGGTGTATTGACCACGATCAAATTCACTTCTGAGTCTTGCATCACTTTTTCAATCGAAGAAGTAAACTCAATGGCTGGATACCAGCTTTCACGCTCTAAATCTCCTATTCGATCTTCCTCTCTGCGATAGATATACTTGATTTTCATTCTCTCTTCTCGCGCTTCTACATATGGCAAGTGATATTGACAAACACTGTTGCCAAAACCGATATAGGCAATGACTAACATAACTTTTCCCTCCTATTTCAACAATTCTTGATACGTTAGTCGCTATGATCCTAGCAACTAACAACGACCATCAGCTGATTGGTATGGCTCCACCTTACCATCTAATTGGATCATTTAGTTGAATCAGCAGCAAAAAGGATAGCGCTTTCATATAATGACATTTTTTTTTGAAACTGAATTTCACTCATTTGTTTTAAAAATCAACTTTATCCCATGCACAAAAAAGACACTAAAATGAGCGGCAAACGCATCATTTAGTGTCTTTGTATATAAATCCTTACATATGAATCGGTAAGCCCAATCCAACCTCACAAGCATCCATCACCATCTCTGATAAGGTTGGATGCCCATGAATCGTTAGCGAAATATCTTCTAAGGTCAGATAGGATTCGATCGCCAAGGTGAGCTCCGCTACTAGATCGCTGGCGTTGACACCGACGATCTGTGCACCTAAGACTAACTCCGTTTCCGCTTCAAAGACGATTCGAACAAATCCCTCCGTGGCATTCAGTGATAATGCTCGCCCGTTTGCTTGCATCGGGAAGTTCGCCGTCTTCGCTTTGATTCCTTCCGCTTTCGCTTCTGCTACCGTGTAGCCCACAGTCGCAACCTCAGGATCAGTGAAGCAGATCGCTGGGATCGCTCGATAATCCTTCGCGACATTTTTACCGGCGATCACCTCTGCGGCAACTTTCGCTTCATAGCTGGCTTTGTGAGCCAAGGCTAGACCGGGAACGATGTCGCCGATCGCGAAAATATTCTTTTGCGTCGTGCGATACTGCTCGTCCACTTGGATCAGACCTCTGTCCGCCAGCTTCACGCCCGCTTTTTCCAAACCCAAGTTCTCCGTGTTTGGTCTGCGTCCCACCGTCACCATCACATAATCAGCTTCGAGTGTTTGAGTTTTGCCTTTTGCTTCAAATTCCACTGCTACACCATTGGCGGTTTCGGTCGCTTTTTTCGCTTTGGCGCTAGTGAAAATCGCTACGCCATTTTGTTTGAATTCCTTGGCGACAAGCTGCTGGATATCACTTTCAAAGTTCGGAACGATATTTTCCGCCCCTTCAATAATCGTGACCTCCGAACCGAGATTACGATACGCGCCACCCAGCTCCGAACCAACGATCCCTCCGCCGATAATGATCAGCTTCTTCGGAATCTCTTTCAGATTCAAGCCACCAGTGGAATCTAGAATTCGCCCACCAAATTTGAAGCCGGGAATCTCGATCGGACGGCTGCCGGTAGCGATGATCGCATGCTTAAATTGTAGTTTTTCCTCGCCTTTGCTGGTAGTAATAGTTAGATTTTGTGGGCCAGTAAACTGCGCTCGGCCCATGATCACATCCGCGCCATTTTTCTTTAACAGCATCCCCACGCCGGAAGTCAAGGTCTTCACAACTTTCTGATCCTTCCATTGCTGGGTTTTTGTGAAATCCAGCGTTGCTTCCTTCACGCTTAATCCTAGAAAATCAGAATGCTGCGCTTCTTGGTAACGATGTCCCGCGGTAATCAGCGCTTTAGAGGGAATGCACCCAACATTCAAACACACGCCGCCGACATGTTCGGCCTCTACCACAGTGACTTTTTGTCCAAGCTGTGCCGCGCGAATCGCTGCCACGTAACCTCCGGGACCTGCGCCAATTACGACTGTATCCGTTTTTTTCGTCATAGTTACGCTCCCTCCTACAGCAACAAGCTCATTGGATTTTCTAGCAACTCAACGATCATACTTAAGAACGCTGCGGCAGGCGCGCCGTCAGCCACCCGATGATCAAAGGATAGACAAAGATTCAAGGCTTGGATCGTCGCTACCTGTGGTCCTTCTGGCGTGTTTTCCACGACTAACTTCTCGTAGCTGCCACCAACACCTAAAATCGCCACTTCCGGCAGATTGATGATCGGATTGAAGGTCTGGACTTTACTGCGGCCTAATGAGCTTACAGTAAAGGTTCCGCCGCTCATTTCCGCTGGCAATAATTGACCATCCCGCGCTTTTTTCGTTACCGCTTTTACTGCCGCTGTCAAATCACTCAAGCCTTTTTGATCGGCATTCTCCACGACAGGTACCACTAATCCGTCAGCGACCGCGACTGCCACACCCAAATTGACATGTTCAAATCGTTTGATTCCTTCATCATAGGCATTCGCGTTAAATTCAGGATAAGCTTTCAACGCAACCATCGCCGCTTTTGAAATGATCTCTAAGAAGGATAGGCGTTCGTCTGTGCGTTCTTCCACCATTGGCAATAATTGTTTCCGTAATTCGATGACTTTGGTCAGATCGACTTCGGCGTTCATCGTCACATGAGGAATCGTTTGCTTGCTTTGAGACATCTTGTCTGCGATTGCTTCACGCATTCCACTCCACGGAATCGTCTCGCCTTCAGCCGCTTTTGGTGCAGAGACAGCTGATTGCGTTTCTTCATGGTCCTTCACATCTAACGCTTGGATGCGTCCTTTTGGTCCAGAGCCTTGAACCTTTTGCAGATCAATTCCCTTTTCTCTTGCGATTCTTCTAGCCGCAGGTGTTGCCCGAATCTTGCTAGTCTGTACAGTTTCAACCGCTGCCTCTTTTGGCGCTTCTTCGACTGTTTCTTCTGCCGTTTCTGGCGCCGCGGTTTCCTCGACGGCTCCCGGCATTTCAGCGGGAACGTCTTCCCCTGCCTCACCGATGTAGGCGATCACGGAATTAACCGGGGCGCTATCGCCATCGCCAATATATTTTTTGAGTAACACACCTTCATCATAAGCTTCCACTTCGATCGCGATCTTATCGGTCATGACTTCAAAAATCGCTTCCCCGATCTCAACGGAATCCCCTTCGTTTTTAAGCCAAGTCGTGATCGTTCCCACATCCATCGTGGAACTTAACTTCGGCATCAAGACTTCATTTGCCATTTATATCCCTCCCTATGCCATTAATCCGCGACAAGCGTCAACAATATCCTCCACTTGAGGAACCGCTTTCTTCTCAAGCTCTGGATGATACGGCATCGGAATTTCTTCGCCGGCTAAACGAATGATCGCCGCGTCTAGGAAATCAAAGCATTCTTCTTCCGCGATCACACTGGCTAACTCAGCGCTAAATCCGCTGCGTTTTACCGCTTCAGTAACAACAACCGCTTTCCCTGTTTTAGTCACCGAATCCACGATTGTCTGTTTGTCTAACGGTACCAATGTTCTAGGATCAACGACTTCAATGTTAATTCCTTCTTCCGCTAAAACATCGGCGGCTTCCATTGCTTTATGAACCATGATTCCGGTCGCGACAACAGAAATGTCGGTTCCTTCACGCTTGATATCCGCTACGCCAATTGGAATCGTGTATTTCCCTTCCGGCACATCCGAGCTCGTCCGGTAGCAAAGCTTGTGCTCATAAAACATCACCGGATTATTATCTTCGATCGCCGCGTGTAGCAACCCTTTAGCATCATAAGCCGTCGCTGGCTGGATAACTTTTAATCCTGGAACGTGCGCCGTCCAGTTTTCTAAGCTTTGAGAATGCTGAGCCGCCGCCCCAGTTCCAGACCCGCTAGGAGTGCGCATCACCAATGGAATCTTCGCCTTGCCGCCATACATGTAGCGAATCTTCGCCGCTTGATTAACGATTTGATCCAACGCGATCGTAATGAAATCTGAAAATTGAATTTCAAAAATCGGCCGCATCCCAGTCATCGCAGAACCCACCGCGGCTCCCGCAATGACTGATTCTGAGATAGGCGTTGAACGGACACGCTCCTCACCAAATTCTTCTACCATACCCCGACTCACACCGAAAGCGCCACCATAAACACCAATGTCTTCGCCTAACATGAAAATATCTTCGTCTTCTCGCATCGCTTCAGACATCGCTTCTCTGACAGCCTCCGCGTAAGTGATTTCTCTCATTTCAAGTTTCCTCCTACTTCGTTTTAAAGTAATTATTTTTCACAACCTGAAAAATAAATTTGATTCTCAGCACGTATATCATTCCGCTAAACCGCTTGTACCCTTTTTAGACTTTTGCTTTTTTTTCGCCCATTTGCTTTTTATGCTGGAAAGAGCGGAACTGACACCCTACTTCGTTTTAAAGTAATTATTTTTCACAAATCGAAAAATAAATTTGATTCTCAGCACGTATATCATTCAAGCTTAATCAGAATAAACGTCTTCGTACATACTATCCATCGCCGGCATTGGGCTTTCCTCCGCAAAGGTTACGGCATCTTCAATCGCTTGCTTTGCTGCTATGCGAATCGCTTCCGCCTCATCTTCCGTAAAGATTCCGGCTGCCACGAATTTTTCACGCGCCATTTTGATTGGGTCGTGATTTTTGCGCCAATCTTCTTCTTCTTCCTTTGTCCGATATTTTTTCGCGTCCGATTTCGAGTGACCTTTCCAACGGTAAGTCATTGCTTCAATCAAGGTTGGCCCTTCGCCGCGACGGGCTTTTTCTACCGCATCATACGTCGTATTGATGACTTCAATCACATCATTTCCTTCAATCGTAATGCCTTCGATACCATAAGCTTTTGCTCGTTCTGATAGTTTGTCCACATTCATCATCGTTTTAAACGGTCCGCTCATGCCGTACTGATTATTTTCAATAAAGAAGACCACGGGTAATTTCCAAATCGAAGCCAAGTTTAGTGACTCGTGGAAGCTTCCCTCATTGGTTGAACCATCTCCGGCATAAGCTAACGCAACCGTATCATTGCCTTTTAGTTTAGAAGTTAATGCTGCCCCAGTCGCGATCGGGAAGCCGCCACCCACGATCCCATTCGCTCCTAGATTTCCCGTATCTAAATCGGCGATGTGCATCGAGCCGCCTTTACCATTATTCGTTCCGGTCGTCCGGCCAAACAACTCCGCCATCATCTCATTGATGTTTGTTCCTTTAGCGATCGTTTGTCCATGTCCCCGGTGCGTGGCAGTGATCCAATCGGTTTTTCTTAAAACTACCCCACTACCGGCTGCGGTTGATTCTTGTCCAACCGCCAAGTGAGTCGTTCCATGGATCAAACCTTTGGCAAATAACTGATCCACTTTTTCATCAAAGAATCGAATCTCCCACATTCTGCGATAAAGTTCTACCAACTGTTCATCTGTCAAATCTGCTCGATTCGGAATCGAGATGTTTGTTGCTGCCATCATTTTTTACGCCTCCATTTTATTTATTCTCATCTAGTAATGTTTTCGCCGTCTCTTCGTCAGTGATCAAAACATTGACCAGATTGCCTCTTAACGCCGCTCGAATGCCACTGACTTTTTCCTTCCCGCCGGAAACCCCGATTCGTTTTGGGATTTTCTTCAATTCTGTCAAACTTAGTGCCAACACTTGATCATTCCATGTACAATCCGTCAAATTGCCCTCCTCATCAATAAAGTTGTAGCAAATATCTCCCGACACATTGCCGGCAGTTAGTTCCTTTCTTAACGGTACTTCTTCATTGGGCAGATACGCCTTGGTCATGGTGGAATATGCCGGCAAACCACCAATCCCAACTAACGCGATGTCCGCATGGCGTCCTTCATCAAAGACGTTCTTGATAAAAGACTGCTCCATAAAAACCTTTTTCGCTTCGGCAGAATCTACAGTGATTGGCGCATGTAACTCCATTGCTGATCCGCCGCTCTTGCGGGCAAAAATCTCACAAACGACATTCGCCTGTAATGCCATGTGTTCCTGACCCAATCCGCCTACTAGCGGAATAAAATGAACATCCTCCATCTGATTCTTGGGTAAAAAGTTCTGAGCTGCCTCGTGAACCACCATTCCCGCCGACACTCCTACCGTTTCTTTTCCCTTTAAAATTCGGGTTAAATATTTTCCGGCAGCGATACCGATCCGTTTATTCAACATCTCAGCACCAACTGGAGCAATGCAGATGACCTCGGTCAGCCCATACTTTCCGATCAATTTTTCTTCCAACAGACGATATGGATGAACCAGATCATCATGAATGATGATCTCCACCAGACCCAACGATCGTGCCTTTGCCAAATACTTAGAAACCAACGAACGACTGATATTAAATTTTTTTGCGACCTCTGACTGCTTCGCTCCTTCTTCATAATACATGGAAGCAATCTCGGTCAATAATCGTGCGTCATCGGAATAGCTCATTTTTATTCCCTCCAAAATGGATTATTTATTATGTACAACTCGTTCTTACCATATGTTCTATTGTTTATCATATGTTACAAGTTCATCATAAGAGCTATACCTTTGAGTGTCAACGCTTTCACCAAATGATTTTTATCACAAGCCCATCTTTACAAAATGTTCCAACGACGCAAGTATCGTAACATGCGTTACGCGATTTCACATTCTTCATCTTTCTATACATTTTCAGCAAAAATACACCAACGGCATTTGCCATTGACCTCAAATCCATTTTCTTGAAGGCACAGTGTTCGAAAATTTATCTGCTCCATGCATAATTAAAAGAAAAACGAGGTGCTCAACGCACCTCATTTTTCGCTTGTTCTAACAAGTATTCAGCTAGACTATCCGTCACGGTAATATGGGTGAAAATCTTTGCTTTTGTCCCAACATATAGAACGTCCTTCTTACTCTCTTCATAGCAAGCCACTGCGACGTTAGCAATCTTCCGTACATCCTCGACACCCAAACCGATCACATTTTCATTGATCTCACAACTGACTTCTTGCCCATTCGGATCAATAAATTTCGAATTAATATCGCCGATCACACCAATCTTCTCTAGCTCCTCTATATCCTGCTGATCCACATAGCCGATCTCCGTCATCGTATTGCTTTTAGAAAAAGGACTGGCGATACCAACTAATGCGAAATCAACATTTTTCCCAGCCTTCAAGACATTCCGAATACCTTCATTTTCAACGAGACTTTTCTTAATAAAGGCATTGCCAACTAACGCCGGTGCATACAAATATTTACATTTTGCTCGCAATTTTTTTGATAGATCATAAGCCAATTGGTTAGAATGGACATCCACCATCTCCGAGCCAAGACCGCCGATCAACGGAATAATTGTCGCATCCGCATGATTTTCGTAAGGATATTCATCTACAATTCCTCGCAGCATTTTCCCCCATGAAAGGCCGATCGTTTGCGCCTTGGCAATCTCTTTTTGAAAAGCCATGATCGCCATCTGTACAAGTAAACGTTCGATCTCATCCTTGCGCAAGCTGCTGGTATCAAGCACCGCCGCTTTTTTCAACCCGAATATTTCCTCCAAAGCCAACTCCAACTCAATAGAATACGCGCTCTCACTTTTAATAAAAATATCAACAATGCCTTCATTTTTTGCGTCATTTAAATATTTTGAAACCAATGAACGAGAGATGCCTAGACGGTTGGCAATCTCCGACTGCTTCAAATTTTTCTTATAGTACATCGTAGCAACCTTTACGATGTCACGATTATTAATGGCCATTTTTTTATCCCATCCTCTGAAGAACTTTTAGCTCCATTCACTATACGATTGCTCCGATAATTTCGCAAGACTATTCGAAGTATATATCAGCTACGTCTCTTACGGAGTAACCGAAAAAAAAGAGAACTCATACATTAATGAGCTCAAAAAATTGGAATAGCTCCTTCATTTTAAGGTGGTAACCTATTCGAAAACCAAAAGAGCTAGTTTGGTCTTCTTTGTCATACAATCGGTCTAAACTAACTGAACTATCATTGACTATAAAATAATTAATTAGAAATTAGATTTCAAACCGAATATACGGTGAAAAGCCTGCCTCGCGAAAAAACGAGGATGCTGCCCAGTCGGGCACATCCTCGATCAATTACTAAATTATCTCGATCACGCCACCAACCTCAAAGTTTGGAAATACGCCGGGGCTGACAATAATCGCACCAGGTAAAATTTCTCCAACGGCATTTCGGAAATAAATCGAAATATGTCCTAATTCTTCAAAATTCGCGTTCGCTTGAGAGCCCACTTCTTCAATCGTGAATTCCTGATCACCAAATTTAACTTTCCCACCAATTTTTAACGCGTCTTTCGGTCGATCTTCAAACTCGTGGATCACACAAATATCTCTCAATTCCGCTGTCGCGGAAGGACCAAACAAAATAATTAAGTGTTCTTCTTCAAATGCGGGTACCATGCTGCCAATCTCAATAATTTTTGACTTTACCATTAATTCAATCGCTCCTATTCAAACAATATTTAATCTGCTTCCCTTACTTTAAAACATTCCGAAACTTGCCAACCATGCCAAGATTACCGCCGTGAAACCTGTCAGCATCCGGCTATAAAGAATCGCTGGCACGCCGATGGATACGGTTTCAGGTTTTGCTTCACCTAATGATAACCCAACCGGAATAAAGTCACAACCAGCATGAGCACTGATGGCAAACAACGCCGGTAATGCGTACTGCACTGGGATTGTCCCATTAGCGATTTGTGTCCCAATCAACACCCCGATAACCTGAGAAATTACGGCACCCGGTCCTAAGATCGGTGACAATACTGGAATACTACAAACCAAAGCCAAGACAATCATCCCCGGCAACGACCCCGCCAACGGAGACAAGATCTTCGCCAACCAATCGCCGATTCCAGTGTAGTTGATGATCCCCACGATCATACTGATGAAGGCCATAAATGGAATGATATTTTTCAAAAGCATATCGACGGCGTCACGACCAGACTGATAGAAGGTACTCATGACTCCGCCGATTCCACGAGAGAAGCGCACCAAGAAACCATCTTTTTTTGCTTGAGTCTCCGCATGATCTTCTTTTATTTTTGAATATCTTTCTTTAAATTCTTCGTCGGACTCGCGTCCTTCAGTGATAATCTTTTCCGTTGCGGCCGCTGATTCTGCTCCTTCGGCATGCGCGTGATTGATTCCCGCCATTTGCTTTTCTTCCAAATCAGCACTTTCGAGCAGACTCACATCTTCAGGCCGAACCCCTGAGACAAAGATATCTTCCGTAATATGTTTTGATAACGGGCCTGAAGGTGAAGATGGCAACACATCTACCGTTGGAATCCGCTTCATGGGATATACACCTATTCGGGCAGTCCCGCCACAGTCAATCACGGCACACAATGTTTCATCCTCAGGAATCGAATTTTTGAATCCATCACACGCTTCGCAGCCTGTTAAATCAGCGATTTGCTGTGCCACCGGATGGATACCGCCGCCTGTAACAGAAACAACTTTATTTTTTTTATCTGATGGCACTAATGTCAAACCAACACCCCAACCCTTAGCCCCAGGTTTTACAAAAACAGTTTTATACATCATTTTTCCCCCTTTACGCAGTTGCTTTTTTCGCTTCTCTAGCCATCATGAATTTCGTTAGTCGCTCTGTTACGATCCCACGCATCAAAATGACAACGACACCTACTAGAAAGTAACGTACAGCCAAAGCTGATTGACTATAACCGGCTTCTGTCACGCCATTCGCAATCCCAAGATAAACGAATAATTCGCCGGCATTCGCGTACGGAAACAACCCTGTTACCGGATGGACAAAAGATACTGCTGCATCATAAAACGCTGGCTTTTCCTCTTCACGAACAAACTTTCCAAAGGTATATGCCATCGGGTTCGTCAGCATCAAAACAGCCAATATCGGCATCACCGAATAGCGTAAAACCATATATTTTGAACAATAGCGGATGGCTCTGTCGACACGGTCTTCCCCAATAAATGAGATCACTGAATAAGTAAAAGTTAAAAGTACAATTAATAATGGGACAATCCCTGTCATATATCCCATGAATTGTTCGCCACCGGCTTCAAACATACCAATAAAGTTTTTACCTGCCCATTCGATATATTTCATTGTAAAATTTCCTCCTATTTCATATTAATGGATTTATTTTTCTAAAATGCAGAAAAATAAGTCCGATTTTCAAGCCGTATATCATTCCTCTAGATTTATTTCTTTCTGTTTCTTTCGTTACTAGCTAGTTATTGCGCTTCGTCAACTGTGAAGAGAGGAACTGACATCCTATTTCATACGTAAGTAACCGCTTCCAATTTACGCTTGTAGATCATGGATAGTGCTCTTTCTATTTGAGACGCTCGCTTTTTTTGCGAATCTGCACGATAACTGTCTAATCGAGCGCCCTTGAAGGATTGTTGTTCCTTAAACCGGGCAAAAATCGTCAGTCCACGACAGATATAGCATTGAATAATCTTACCGTCAGCATCGACCACAACCGCCACGATCGCCCTTAAAATTTTTCCTTTAACGACTTCTGTATAAAACTCATATTCCGTCCCTGCTTGTTCCATGGTGATTTTCTTGATGAATCTTTGATAATATTTCACCTGAACGATACTGAAAAGACCTTGACTAAGGATCAAAAGGATCATTAAAATCACTAAGCTTGTCGTCATAAGCTACATCATCCTTTCTAAAAGCAGATGAGGGATTATCCTCATCTGCTTAAATTTTTGTTTTTAATCGGCAAACGTTGAGTCTTGAAGCTTCCGCAGACGATAAACCGTCGTTGATTCATCAATCTCGATATCATCATAGGTCAAGAAGGTACCATCTTTGATATCCCGTTTCGCAACAGATGAACCGCCGACTAAACCGATCGGTACATTGTTGTTCTTCACTAGATCAGCATGAGTCTCTAACACACCGCGGACACAATAACCACCAATCCCATCGATCTTTTCTCCTGCTTTAATATCTTTTTTCGCTACTGCAACCGTTTCAGAAATCGGAGCACCCAATGGTACGATCGCGTGATCATGATTCAAGACAGCTTTTGCAATGGTGATCGGTGTTTCCAAACTTGCCAAATGATACGGACGATATAAGATGTGATGATCTCGGTCGCCTTTCTTCATTAAATAGCTTAATTCGTGACGCGCACCTTCGTTTTGGCCTTTTACAATGACGAATACCCCAGGAGCCAAGCCATCCACATATTCTACAACACCATACTTGTCTAAGACTCCGCCATTTTCTTTTAAGTCTAGGTCCTTAACAACTGAATCCACATCGCCACTGACTCCGTGCATCCCCACTTTGTCAGGGATAAAGCCGATTGCGTTTGATAATAAATTCATCTCCGCCATCGTCTTGGTTCCATCTTGGAAAGCCGCTAGCATATGGCTAGACATTTGTTTGGAATCCGCTTCCGCTTGAGCGGTGTCAGGGTTTGCGCCAACTTTCAACTTGTTGTTCTTCCCTTTACCAGCGACTAAGACTTCCATCCCCATGCTTTTAGCAAATTCGAATAATTCTGTCGTCGCTGCTGGTTCGTCACCATCAGAACCGGTATAAACTAAATTAGCTGAATCATACATTTTCTTCATCAATGGACCGATGGTAATATCGACCTCTACGTTCAATAGAACAATGTGCTTTTTGGCTAATAACGTTTCTAACGAGATTTGTGCGCCAACTTCTGGGACTCCAGTCGCGTCAACAATTACTTCAACCTTGTCTGAATGAATGATTTCTTTAAAATCAGAGCTGACTAAGATATCCACCTTTTTATCCGCACTTGCATTATAGGCATCGGCTCCACGCTGAGCAGCATCCTTGTTAATGTCGCTGATCCCCGTAACGGCCATCCCTGGAATTGTTGATATCTGAGCGATCATCCCAAACCCCATTTGCCCTGCACCAATTACCCCAACCTTGATCGGCGCACCATTTTTTTCTCTTTCCAAAAGCTTCCCATAAAGTGTCATTATTACCCCTCCATACTTTTTTTGACATATGACAACACTTTTGACATATGTCTTAGAACAACTTTAGTATAACATCAGGCAACTCTATGTCAACGCTTACTTTTCACAAACTATCATTTTTTATCAATCGGAACATATGTTACAAAAGTATTTAATACCGTAAAAAACTTGATGCATAAGCAAAGTTAGGCGACTATTTATTACATTAAAATAAATACAAAAAAACAAGAAGTGTAACTGCACATTCTTAAAATAACATTAAGCCAAATGCGTGTTATTTTGATTGATGATTCATTATAAAAAAAAGAAGTCAATCATTGAACTTTTTACACAATCGGACGAAATGTCTTTCAGTCCCTACATAAATCAAACGATTTCTGTACCAATTTTCCAGAGGTGCTTCAATTTGGATGAATTGTGAATAACAGCACTATTTTTTTAAACAAAAATAGCAGCTGATTTTTTGAACAAAAAAACAATTTCTATAATTTTTCGCTGCGAAAAAATGTTGGATTTCTTTTATTTTTTGCTACTCACCAATTTCGAATCTCTCCAAAATTTCCTTCATTTGTTCGTGATTGATAGTTCCGATATTCCTAAAGAAAGAGCATGGTAATTCATTATCCTTCACTGCCCAAGGCCCTGATGAAAAATCTTTGCCGATCGTCACTAGGACATGATTTTCGAATAAAGTTCTATGGTCTTCTTGAATAGCTAGAAAAGACATCCTATTTACTAAACTATTAGCAGCAAGGATGTCTTGACAAATTTTTTATTCAACTTTTCATGAGTTATTGAGAAAAACTATCTATTCTTAGCCGCCATTTTATACCAAGTCAAGCGTCTACCTTTTGTTGTGATAGCTAATTGGTAAATCCCTTCAGGTGAGGCGATACCACTCAACCCTGCGTCACCAATCGCATGAATGTCAGCGCCAGTCTGTTTGCTCAATAATCCGCACTCACGAATGGTTGCTTCATCAGACCCTTCCACTGAGCCATCTAAAAAGGACATCGCCAATGTGCCCGGTTTGTATTCATGAACATAAGTCACTAATTCACGAATATCCGCGACAGTGATTCCTGTACGTGACCCAGGCATAGGTAAGCAAATTACATCTGCTCCCGCATCAATTAATTTCTTAATAACTTCTTTTGAGTCTTTTCTCAATGGATCGCCAAGAACGTATTCCTTTACTCCATCTTCCCATTTGCCTGCCCAAATCATAACTTCTTCACCAAGAATTTTTCTTGCACGTTTCGTGGCTTCAATGATTGTATCCATCGTTGTGCCTGTTCCTGGATTACCAGCTAAAATGACGAAATCTGCTTCTTCTTTTAGAACTTTACGTAAATTTTCTTCTGAAGCAATTCGATCAGGTCTTACTAATGATTGACCTAAACCAGTCGTCGCTGATAAATCATCTTCTAAGCCGCATTCTAAATAGATCCCTAGTAGTGCAGCGGTAATATTTTTCATTTCTTTCAATCGGTAATATTTGTCCACATACTCATTACCTACATATTCTTGTGCTAACAAACCAATATTATCAACTTTCTCATCCATCGAATAACCATTGAAGAAAATCATATCTGCACCAAACATTTCAGCAACTTCAGCATTTGTCGTTCCATCATTCAGCGCTGCAATTCCGACATAATTTTGAGCAAGAATTACACGACCTTCACTAGCTCGAATACTGTTTTTTAATTCCTCTTTAGTCATTTTTCTGATTTCACTTTTTGTTGAATTAATTAATCTTCTTGGCATATCTATCTCCCCATTTCTTTTTTATACTCCCAGTATACTGACAAAAACAGGAAATTGTTCACTTACGATGAAACCAAAAACGGATTTTCAAAAACAGGTTTATTATCAATTTCTCTTTTGAAAATATGGCCCATTTAATAAATAGTAGCTAACTCCTTTATAGGAATTCATTTTCACTTCGCATACGATGCTGCTAGGCAACTTGTTCAGCGAAAAGTTGAAATACAATAGGTTCCTCTCGGCCCTAACAATCTGCGAAAAGCATCACTCGTAAAAAAAAGACGATGCCAAAACATCGCCCTAGTCAATCATTAGTTTCGTGTATAGTATTTTCAACTCTTTTTGAATTCAGATAGTTTTTATCAAAATCAATTTTATAAAGGCACGCATATAGGCAATCAAAAATGAAATGCGTCGCTGAGTGAGAGCTGAATATCTCGATTTTTCCAAACAACGAACCTACTTCGGATGTTCCATTATGTAGTGCCTCCGTGGCCACTCGACTCAATGCGTTGTCGTTCTCACCAGTAATAGCAACAATAAATATGTGTTTCTTTTTTAGGATATTTGCAATTTTAAGTACTTCTCTATTTTCTCCTGAATATGAAATAAGGACAGCTACACTATTCTGTGTGGCATTTGCAGCTTGGTACGCTTGACTTGAAAAATCTTCCTCAATAAAGACTAACTTTCCCATTCGCAACATTTTTGTTTTGAATTCTCGGGCTGACTGCAATGAAGATCCTTGTCCATATATTTGGATTGACGAACACGCTGCCATCTTCTTAACAATTCGATCTATTTGTCCGCTATCTATCAAGTCTCTACTTTCCTGGATAGCTCGCATATTTATATTCGCAATACTGTTCACAATTTCTTGAGAAGTGTTATTCCTGTTAAAGGGTAAGTTCTCGTCTACTTCTTTTGAATGATTAAGATTCTCTTTATACTCTGTATTGAATTGGATCTTAAAATCCGAGTAACCTGACGTACCAACTTTCTGACAAAACCGGCTAATGGTTGAGGATGACGAATACGTATTCTTAGCTAATTCGCGAATGCCCATACTACTTATTTTTTCTCCATGGGACAAAATATACGCGGCAATTTTCTTTTCTATACTTGTAAAATCATCCATACGCTTCAATTTCCTGATGATCATTTAGCGTTTTCCTCCATCAAAAAAATTATTAATTCAATTTTCAATAGCTCAATTATAGCTTTTTCACCAGTCTTTTTCTATAGCAGTAGTGATGAAGAAAATTACAAAGGAGGAATAAAAGTGGAACAAACATTAGTGATAATAAAACCAGATGGTGTTAAGAGGAAACTTGTTGGACGGATTCTCCAACGTTTCGAGGACAGAAAGCTAAATATAAAACAGATGTATCACGGTCTAATGGACAAAAAAACCGCTATTGAACATTACGATCATTTAAAAGAGGAACCATTCTTTTCCAACATCATTGATTATATGATTTCAGGACCTGTCGTTTTTTTAGTTTTAGAAGGTGAGAATGCTATTCTCATGGTTAGAACAATGATCGGCGCGACAAATGCGTTGCACGCTTGCCCTGGGACAATCCGTGGAGACTTCGCCACAAACGCAAGTGAGAATATTATCCATGCTTCTGACTCACCTAAAAACGCTAAAAGGGAGATTCAACGCTTCTTCCCTACGTCCAAATAAAAATTTTGAGAGGGCTTTTCTCTGTCGATTTACTCTTAGTCGAGGAATTTAAGCTCGGTTTTCAACAGGTACCTTCCACACCTTGCGACAGCAAAAAAATAAATAGAGGGAAAAATCAACAATCGCTGATTTTCCCCTCTACTTTTTTAAAGAATGTTTCGAACGTTCAACCTAATCACCCATCATCATTAAGTTGCACGTTCTCGTTCGCTCTCTATTTTGATCCCAATCAATGAAATAGATATAGCCGACTGATCCGATCAATGGATTTCCATCTTTTACAATGACCGTTTCGCTAGCTCCGAAAAATGATCCTTTGATGTGGGCATCCGCGTTCAAAATTGACACTGGATCCGGCAAATAGTTTGAATCCTGTTCTGCTAACTCTTTCAAAAAAGCAACGTGCTCAGGTCCAGGGTATAAATAGTCAGATTCCGTATATTGTCTAGGAATCAATTTGTCTAGAATACGATTTTGATCGACATGTAAAAATTCGTCGCCTTTCCAATCTTTATCATGAACGTATTCCTCAAAAACGACAGAACATGTTGTATGCGGCGTCGTGATTGCACATAAGCCATTCATGATACCGGATTCTTCGATTGCTTCCCTTAAAGACGCTGTGATATCTAAGTAAGTTACTTTCCCCGCTTGAGTATCTAAAGATAATTGTTTATGTTCTACTTTCATCTTCCCTAGCCTCTTTCCTTATATGCTTTTACCACTGCTTCGATCATTTCTTGAATCATCTCTGCCGGTGATTCCGCATTCGTGATCCCGCTGGTGCAGCCCGTTCCGTCTGCTCCGAGTGTCATCGTGCGATAAACATCATCGGCGCTGCTGATTCCAGCCGCCTGCATCACTAAAATATTCTCATCGATTTCTTTGATCGCTTGGTTCGTTTTTGAAATGTACGTACTATCACTTGTCTTGCCCGTTCCAATCAGTTCCGTAGGCTCGCACAAGATGACATCCGGTCCGAGCATCGCCACCGCGCGAGCTTCGTTGATCGAATCCGCACAAACGATCGTTTCAATTCCTAATTCCTTTGCCCGCTCCATCGCTTTTGCAAGCGCGGCTAAAGTTAACGGACGTTCCGCATGGTTTAGAAAAACCGCGCGAGCACCCGCGTTGAATACGGACTCAGGTAAAATGTGACCGATCCCTCTTCCCGGTTTGATTCCATCGATGTGCTGCGCTGTGACGATGATATTTTTTGTTGCGTTTGTTACCGCAGAAATATCTGCGAAGGGAACTGTAACTAATACAGAGCATTCCGGATACTGAGCAGCCATTTCATCTGCTTTTTTTGCCAGCTTTAAAAGCTCTTCCCCATAAAGGTAAGACTTAGGATTAAAAACAAAAAACGGATTTTTTATATTCTTAGTCATCAACAATTCTCCTCGCCTATTTAACACTTTCTGTCATGAATGTTTTATAGCAAGCCTCTAAGACTTCAGCCATCGCTTGATTCGATAGAGCTTTCATTTCTAAATAATCCTTCGCACAATTCTCTTTGTTCTTTCTGAAGGCCGCCTGCAAAAAGTCAGTAAAGATATTAATTTTTGAGATTCCCGAAACAGCGCATCGGTTCAGATTCTCATTTCCAGATGATGAGCCACCATGTAGGACAAGCGGCACTTCCACCATTCTATGGATTTCTTCCAGACGCTCAAAATTTAAAATTGGTGTGCCTTTGTAGGCTCCGTGAGCGGTGCCGATTGAAATCGCCAGTGAATCGACATTGGTTTGTTCAAGAAAGGTCTTCACATCTTTTACTTCAGTGTAAATTGAGTCCGTGGTTTCGTGATTTTCATAATTCGTCCCCGCGCCTACATGACCTAGCTCGGCTTCGACAGTCACATTTTTTTGATGGGCATAGGCGACAACTTCTTTTGTAAGCCGGATATTTTCTTCCAGCTTTTCTTTAGAAGCATCAATCATCACTGATGTAAACCCTAAATCGATCGCTTGTTGGATAAAATCAAAATCCTCGCCATGATCCAAATGAAGCACCACTGGAACGCTGACCTTTTTTGCCAAATATTTACCGATCAAGGCTGCTTCTTCAAGTGAAAGCAAATCTTTATGGGCTTGGGCGAAAGGCAACATCAATGGCTTATTCAATTTTTCGGCAACGTTTACAAAGGTCCGAGCTGAATCCAAATCAATAAAATTTGTTGCGGGTACTGCGTAATTATTTTTCATAGCGTGCAAAAGAACTTCTTTAGAATTTACTAACATAATAACCACTCCTCTTTACATTTGATAAATACGTTTTACTTTTGTAAAAAGTGTAGTATACTAAACAAAAGATGTCAATGGACTGAGGGTATAACATTTGGTATATTTTTTGAAGGTTTGGAACAAACGATAATTGAAGGAGAAACGAAATGATAGATAGAGAAGACTTGATGCTTAAAGCGGCGCTGTTTTATTATGAAGAAGAGATGACACAAAGCAAAATTGCTCAGAAGTTGAATATTTCTCGTCCGACCGTGGCCTCGTTGTTACATGAGGCTAAAGAAACAGGTATCGTCAAAATCAGCATTCAGCACAATGAAATTCCGCTGATGAAGATGCAAGAGAAACTCCGTGTAAAATATAAACTAAAAAATATCGCGATTGCTTCAAATACTCAAAAGGATAAAAAAAGCGCCGTCGGTAAATTGTGCGTGGATTTGATCGAACCGATGTTAACAGACATTAAGCATTTTGGAATTGGCTGGGGATCGACACTATTCGAATACGTCCAACAGGCGAATCTTTTGCCTCTCAACAATATGAAGATGGTTCCATTGATTGGTGGAATAGGTCTTTCTGAAGTTCGCTTCCACTCTAATCATCTAGCGTTCGTCTTATCTGAAAAATATAACTGTGATGTCTCCTATTTTTACGCGCCAGCGATAGCGGATACGTTGGAAATGAAAGAAAATCTACTCCATACTGATTTGGTCAGCGGCATTCTTGAAGAAGGCAAACAAGTCGACTTGGCATTGCTTGGAATCAGCGATCCCGTTCGTTCTTCAACTTATAAAAAGTTAAACTATCTATCGGAAAAAGAATTAGCGATCCTCAATGCCGAAGAAGCTATAGGAGATATCGGCAGCACGATTTTTTCAGCGCATGGAAGACCGATCACAAAAGGTTTCTCTCAACGTCTCTTAGGTATTGAATTAGAAGATATAAAAAATATTCCGCGAGTGGCCATTGCCGCGGCGGGGAAAGAAAAAGCAGAAAGTATTCGTACCTTGCTAGAGATGGACTTCATAACAGATCTGATCATTGATGAGGAAATAGCCGAGTGTTTATAAGCACTCGGCTATTCCTGTATTTATACGTTTTTTTCAACTTAAAAACAATACTTTGAACTGATCACTTTGAAACACTATCTGAAAGAAGTATTATTTGTTATTTTTATCCTCTATTCTCATACGAAAAAACGAGACCCTTCTTGAAAAGATTGGTTTCATGAAGTAGATGATGACCACCAAAAATAGTACCCCCACTATGAAATTTGAAAGAAAATACACCAACATAAGACCAACTCCAATTTTTATGAGCCATGAAATTGATCTTAGGATAAAACCCAGCGTTAACAAAATAGTAAAGAGCGAAACAACCAATGCTAACCCTTCTGTTGAGACAGATCCATTGAAAATAGAGTTAGCTAAAAATTTATCAAGTAGATGAACAGGCAAAAACAAGATGTACCCCAATGGTGCAGTAATCGTTTTTATCAAGGTCCCTAATTCACTTATCAAAAACATTTTCATCACTCCTCTCGAAGAAATTGTAGCACGAATAAACATATTTATAAAGACATGTTTGTATACTATGCCTCTGGAAATTAGATTGGAAATTATAATATGCTATACTTTTGTGTGGAGGTAGCGTTCATGAATAAAAAGAAAATCGATGATCTATTAAACCAGATCACTACTCAAGAGGAGATCGACTATTTACTCGATAAGTTAATTAACTCAAATAAAAAGGACTATCTTTACTATTGGTTACACAAAAATTTGTTAACTAGAAGAGAAGCTAGAAAATTCACGGATCAATCCGATAGTGCCATCGGCCAATCCATTCAAAACCACTTACTTTTCCCCTTCTTTTCTAAGGGGGAAGGAAAAGGCAAAGTTAATTTATTTTTAAAAAAAGATGCGATCCAATATGGCGAAAATAAACGGCAAAATGTCCTAAGAAAACCTGAGAAGAAATAATTTTCAGGTTTATTTTGATTCCTCAAGTACTTGGCTTGCTCTCTCTCTTTTCAATGCGGTCATTTCAATTTCTTTTGTGAGCTCCCTCTGCTGCCTCATTTTTTCATCAAAATCTTCTTGTCTTGAAAATGGTTTTTCAATGGCCTTTTCCGCACTACCAATCTGCCGAAGTGTATCCTGAAGGTCCTCTTGCATTTTTTGAACATTTTTTTTCGTACGATCTGGCAGGTGCATTAGACGTGTAATATTTCCGATACCAGTATCAATCGTAAAATTGGCTCGATATGTCGCCTCTCCTTTCAAAACAATGTTGTCCTGCATGACACTCCTTTCAAGTAGTACAGATAAGCCTCGGAATTCTCCAATTTCAATTTGCCCATTTCCGTTATGGTCTGTTGGAGCTAATAGATAGAGATTTTGCATTTCATCAAATGCCTCTTGCCGTTTAGTATAGCGTTTCCCATGCATCATCATCTCAAAATCTTCAATCGGATTTTTTTCCAGAGTATTGAGATCCAATTCATATTTGGACAATAGATCTTTTGAGCTGGCCAATTTATTCGGATAAGTGATTCTCAGATCTTGATCTAACCGACTTCGTTGATTCTCCCATTGTGACCGTAATAATTTCAAGCGGGTGACATCATTGTCAATAGACATTTTTTCAGCCAGCAATGGATTTTCAGTAGCAATTGCTTTTACTTCACTTGCTGACAGAACCGTTTCATCCAGATCTTCACACGATCTTGAAATACTTTTACCTGTCATGACTTGAGAAATATACGTCAATTTCTGCTCTTGGATCTGCCAGAGATAGCTATCAAATGTTCCTTTCGTGACATACCGATAAATAGCTACCTCTTCATTCTCATTACCTTGCCTCAAGATTCGCCCCTCACGCTGGACCAAATCTGAGGGTTTCCACGGACAATCGATGTGATGGGCTGCTATTAATTTATTTTGAACATTCGTTCCCGTTCCGACTTTTTGGGTACTTCCTAATAAGATACGCACATTTCCAGAACGCATTTTTTCGAAAAGTGTATCTTTCTGAAGATCCGTTTTTGCATCATGGATAAAAGCAATTTCTTCTGCTGGGATTCCCTTTTCTGTTAGCTGATTTTTGATTTCATCATATACATTGAACTGATCAGACCTAGGGGTCCCGGCATCTGAAAAAACAATTTGCGTGGAACGCTGATCAGCATTTTCCTTCCAAATATTATAAATAATATCGCAACAAACACTCAGCTTTGAATCTGTTTCTCTAGGTTGATCCGGATCCACTAAGCGGCTATCAATCGCCATTAACTTAGCCTCATGAGTCAGTTTCAACATATTGTCATCTCGGGGATTGACCATTCCATTTCGAATGGCTTCCGATCGTGTTACAAAATCATCCATCATTTGATCCTGAAACGCTGTTTTATTTGTGACAAGCGTTTGTACTTTGTCACCCTTTAATCTGGGTATCGGCAGATCCAACATTTCTGAGGTTTGAATATCTGCAACCATATTGAACATATTCATTAACTCCGGTAGATTATGGAATTTACTGAATCGATCGCGCATGCGATAGCCGTTGCCTTCAGGAGTTATTTCTAAAGAAGAGACAACTTGTCCAAACGTGGCTGCCCAATTATCAAATGAAGTTAATCCGCGGCGGCTTAGTTCTTGCGGCTGCAGAAAATATTGCATCACATACATTTCACTCATGGAGTTTGAGATAGGCGTACCTGTCGCAAACACGACATTTTTTCCATCATGCATTTCTTGAATATAGCGGACCTTATTCAACATATCGGTAGCTCGTTGGCTATTCGACTTCCCGATCCCAGCAACATTTTGCATTTTTGTATATGTGAAGAGATTTTTGTATACATGGGCTTCATCGACAAACAAAAAATCGACCCCTAATTGTTCAAAGGTCAACAAATTGTCTTTTTTAGCTTCATTGTGCAATCGCTCTAATTTGTCTTCGAGATTTTCTTTGAACTTCTCCATTTGCTTGATCGACCAGCGTTGACCATCATTCTCATATAATTGTTCGACGATGTTGGTGACTTCATAAATTTGGTTGCGGATCATCTCTTCTTGACGCTCTTGACTTAGCGGGATCCGTTCAAACTGACTATGACCAATAATAATAGCATCATAATCCCCAGTCGCGATCTTAGAAACGAATTGATTTCGATTTTCTTTTTCAAAATCTTTTTTGGTGGTAATCAAAATATTGGCACTCGGATAAAAGGTTAGGATCTCTTTACCCCACTGTTCTGTCAAATGATTTGGAACAACATACAATGGTTTCGTTATAATATTGTTTTTCTTCAAATACATTCCAGCACTCAACATCGCAGCGGTTTTCCCCGCGCCCACCTCATGAGCCATTAGCGCTGATCCGCTATAAAGGATCCGTGCCACAACATTTTTCTGATGCGGTCGAAGAGCCATTTGAATATTCATGTCATCAAACACAAGTGAATCCCCATTATAAGTTCGCGGAACGATATTATTGAATTTCTCATTATAGATCTCTAGCAGATCGATTCGCCGGTCAGAATCAGAGAACAACCATTGTTTAAATACATCTTCTATCTCGGCTTGTTTTTCTCGTGCGATCATCGTCTGTTCGGGATTTAGTACATATTTGTATTTATTCGTTTCTTCATCAAGAACTTTATCATTCACTTTTACTTGTTGAAGATTCAACGCAGCCTCGATAATTTCATACGCATTTTTTCGGCTGGTCCCAAATGTCTTGCTAGACAATACGTCCCCGGTATTTCGATAAGCACCCACCACCCTCCAAGTTGCATTATGATCTAAGAAATCAATAAAGACTCTTCCAGGCCCTTTTCCTCTACGATATTCCGAGACCTCCAGCAGTTCATACATGAATTCGTTGTAATATTTTAATGGAATCCACGGAGAACCCAATTTGAAATCAATGTCACCGGCCTGCAGCGGCGGCGGTTGTGCGGCTTCCAAAGAAGGGATATTCATTTCATAGTATTGTTTTAATTTCCCATCGGTTTCTCGAGTTGCTGATAATGTTGCGATAGCAAGCTTTTCTTTCACGTTACCGGTTAAGTATTCATCGCAGTACTCCCATGAATTTTCAAATCCAAGAGACTGGACCTTTTTCGGATTCAAGAATATTTGGCTGCCTAGTTCTCCAATAATTTGTTCTATGGAGTGGTTTGGATAGATGGACTGAATGAATGAGAAATCAACACGAGAGGTTTTAGCCAATGATAATTCTAAAGCTTTTGTTGCCGTATCTACTTCAGAAATAAACGTTCTTGGCTGGATTGTAGCTTTATAGAAAATCGGTTGTTTTACAAACGTGTTATTCTGCTCTTTCTCAATGGATCGTAATAGTGGATACTGATCATCCATTCGTAAGTCACGAATATTTTCCTTGCTATTAAAAAAACCATACCGGGCAGTAAAACGATCATAAGTAGTATTCAATTTTTCCAAATGAGAATCTAATTGGTCCTTACTATAAAGGTCTTGCTGCAATGCGATCACATCATTCAGCACTGCTTTGACCGAAAGCATCGTTCGTATTTTTTGCTGACGTTTACTCATTGGAATCAAATCGTATTTCCCATCCGAGTGGTGGTAAACAATAGATGATTCAATTTCTAAAAAAGTGAACCTTCGCGCATCAGCAGGGATCTCAATATTTTTGGGTTGCGTAGTAACGACAGATCGATTAATACTTGTCGAGTGATTTTTATTTGGTCTGCTGGTTTGAAGAAACTCTCTATCTTCTAGGAATGAGCTAAAGGCTGTTTTTAGTTGCTCGCTTAATGAAATTTCTATGTTCGGCAAAATATCCATTGTCTGACCATGAAAATTCTTGATGGCGATCTCACCCAATATTTGATCTGGGTTCTCTACAAAGTAACGATTCATTTGTATTTCTGGATAATCCGGATGAGGAATCGAATCCAACCAAGATGGAGCCTCATAGGCTTGCGTCAATTCAGCATAGGATTTCTTTTGAAAAAGTAAGATATCGGAAATAACTTCTGTTCCGGCTGATTGGCGAAACGCTGTTTTAGGCAATCGAATGGCTCCTACTAGGTTTGCACGTTTCGCAAGATATTCTCTTGCTTTATCATTTTTCTTGTCCATCGATGCAGAGGAAGTGATGACCATTAAAATACCATTCTCTTTTAATACATCAATTGATTTGGCCAAAAAATAATCATGAATTGAAAAACGGTAACGATCGTACTTTTTGTCTCGAACTCGTATATCATTGAAGGGGACATTGGTGATGACAACATCAACTTTTTCTGAAATTTCGACATTCTCGTATCCACTCTGATGAATAGTCGCATCTGGCAGCAGTTGTTTAGCAATCCGACTAGTTAATGGATCGATTTCGATCCCTATCTGATCTGTTGCGCGGAGCTTTTCTGGAAGATTCATAAAAAAATTGCCCGTACCCATGCCTGGATCAAGAATTTTCTTTTGCGAGAAATCACCTACTTGGTTTAACGTAGAATACATCTCATGAATAATTTCTGAGGGAGTGAAGAAGGCAGTTAACACGGAACTCCGCGCTTTTTCGTATTCTTTTTCCGGTAATAATTGCTTCAGCTCGTTGTATTCTTCTTGCCACGATCCAATGCGATTATCGAATGCTTCTTGTAATCCACCCCAACCACTATATTTTGCTAGGATCTCTTGTGATTCCTGATTCAAGGACACTTCCCCTGACTCCAGTTGATTTAACATTCGAATCGCTCGAAGATTATCTCTAAATTTTGCCTTCTTACCATTACTATACTGTTCCGTAGTAGACAGGTAAAAATTCTTACTCGACTGCTTTTTACTACTGACTTCATCTTGAGCTGTATCATCACCAGAGAAATCAAAATCAAAGAGATCAAAAGTTTCGGTTAATTCATCAGATTGTTCAAATTCGTTCGGTGATTTTTCTGAAACAAGTTCTTCTACCATCGATTGAGGAATAACCGCCGAAATGATTTCAGCTTCGGTATCAGTATTTCCAGAAGCTTCGCCCTCTTCATTTGGATCAAAAAAAGGAAGCAGAGTTTCTTCTGCTTCCTTTTCAGGTTCGTCTATAGGTTGTCGATTTGTCTCTGAATCATCTGATTCACTTGTTCCCTCACTTGGGATTGGATCACTTTCAAATGGACTTCTATTAGAAGTGGATTCTCCGTCTGTGGGTAGGGATTTGTCTTCAACATCTGCTGCTCCAAACTCATCTCTTGGTTGATCGACCACTCTTGAAGATTGTGCAGGTACTCCATCAAGGTGCCTTCCGTCAGCAGCGTCGTGTAGCGGATCGGGTAATTCTCCTTCAGATACTCCTTCGCTAGCATCCCGTAATCCTGTAACGGTTGATCGTACCGTTCCTGATTGGACATCTGCAATAATGCTTTGCTCATGTTTTTTCTCCTCCTCTTTTTTTATTTCTAGGTGAATTGAATGAATATGCTGCAACATTTTTTTTGAAACTTCGGATACAACAACGCCGATATTATTTAGCTCAAAACCTGGTTTGTACTGGCGAATTTGATTTAAGACAAAATCATCTGAAATGGTTCGAAAAGAAGATATTTTCTGCCCGATCAGATAATTCACTGATTCCGCAATGAAAAGTTTATGCTGATCTTGACTGATAAACTTCGCAGTATCTTTTCTTGCATAATAGTCGATTCCAAAATCGATTAGATCGTAAAACGCCACATCCTCCCCATCGGTTTGAAGTGGCTCAGAAAAAACCTGTTCATGAAAAACGCTGATTAGTTCCCGTGTCTCTTCGACAGGAATTTCCCAATCTGGAAATGAAATATCTTCTCCATAGGTTTGCGGAAAATCAAAGAGTTGCTGGATCGAAAATCGATCTCGCTCATTCTCATATAAGATTATTCCTACTTCATCTGGTTTGATTAAGCGACCTAATCGGTTCCATGTACGAAAATCTGCCAGATATTCTATACTGCTTTTTTGTTCGTAGATCATTAACTTCTTAGGAAAAGAATACTTATAAACTTTGCCGCTGAATGTCAAAAATGACTTCCAGTCATCGGCTGACGAGGTAATTTTCTTTGTAACTTTTTGATAAATCTCAGGAAATGTTTGTGGTCTAGCCATTGAAAACCTCCTTTTTTTAGAAGAACATTTGTTTTCAACAAAAACCAAACATACCTAAGAAGATATGTTCAGTTTTACATAATTTTTGGTAATTAGCAACTGTTTTATGAATGCCGAAGATACAGGCAAATTAAATATCCATATCCCGTTGCTGCGATCTGTGCCCATTCTCAATTTTATTCGTTACCTTTTGTGATTTTGTTTTAGTTTCTTGTTTCGTTTTTGTCCCTTTGTCAGTTAAATTGAACACGTGAAATTTTTCCCCAAATCTATTTTTATATTCGTGTATTGATTGTGGTTGGATGTAGCCCTGATCAATTAATAACCCTTCTTCAAAGTCTTTCCCCTTTAAGATTGCTACTTGGTCTGGATTGATGGAATCTTCTTCTGAAATAGAGGTAACTTCATATCCATAGTAATCTGTCAGAGAAAAAAACAATCGATCATTTTCTACATAACCGACCAATAAAACCTCTTCATCTTGGTACTGAAATACTCCTAAAGAATTAGAAACGCATTGATTCATTTCATAAGACAAAACATAGTTATCCGCAATATCATATAGCAATTCGTCACGACTCAATGATTGGATCGGATAGTATTTCTCCAATGCTTCTTTCATAGGGATTAATACTTGATTTTCCTGTAATTGATTAATTATCTGCGCCAGCTCATTTAACGTCGAAGCATAGTGTAAATCACCACCTTGCTTCTCAAATCCTTTATTTAATCTGACAAAATAATTATCAAGATTGCTTTGCATTTCAATTTCTTCCATTGATTTTTCTTCACTCATTTTTTCACTCCCCATCACTCAAAATTTATTTCTCGATTGTTTTCTCTATGTGCTTGCATATTCAACATATGCTGCCGATCGTACTCCATTTGTTTCATTGCATTGCGGACTTGTCGTTCCAATTTTTCCAAGTCAAAATTTTTTATTTGTCCATACACCTGGCTACTACCTCTAAAGTGATTTTTTCGGATAATCGTCCCTTCCTGATTGGCATAGAAGAAATTGATCTTACTTTCTTGCGTCTGGGAAACGTCATACATGGGAATGGGAATGAAATGGAGAATTTCTCTCGCCCCACTCTCCTCTGAAAAAACTGGAGCGAGAATCAAAATGGGATTATTTTTTTCAGCAGGTTTTATTTCTCGCCCTGTCAGCCGCCATTGATTGATGCCGAAAATAAACGTGGCTTGTGGTGCTTGCTCTAAAATCCCTTCTTGATTGATTTTTGAAAAACCTGAGATATTCGATGCTCCACTTTCATAGTCAACAAACATTTTTGAACCGAGCTTTCTCTGAGATGATGACTCCACTGAATCAATTCTTTTAGCTAAATTTTTTTCTGAGTCATTCATTTTATTATCGACTTTACCTTCTGATTTTTGAGGAGAATTCCCATTCATTTTTTTAACCTTATCTGCTCTGGCTTGCTTGATATAGTTTTCGTAAGCTGCTATCCGATGCTCAATAGGTAACTGATTTTTACTTAATTCTTCTAACCGATCATTTAGTAGAGATTTTACATCTGATAATCTAAGATTTTTGGAAGGAAGTTTCTCAAAATCATCGTTGAACGAAAAGTCTTCCAAAGAAAAATTGGTTTGTTCAGTCGGTGGTGCTTCTTGGGATAATTTTTCTAAATAATAAGCATAACCGTCATCTGAGTCACTGGAAAAAACTTTATCAGCAGGTGGCAGAGAAATGGTGATACAGCGCTGCTCTACTTGTAAATCTTGTACATCTTTGAGTGAGAGTTTTCCTCTAGGTTTTGATTTGGATTCAGCTTTGTCTAACTCACGTAATTGTTTCAAGATTATGTTCCCAATAGAAGCATAGAGACCGTCTTTTCCATAAATTTTGTTCTCCAAATAGTTCGGCTTGTTTTTGGGATTTCCATAAGCTTCCTCATAAGCCTGACTGATGGGACGGAGAGTCGAAATCAACTGCTGAAGTTCTTCTTTCATATAACCATTCAGGTACAAAGTGATTAACTGATCTAATTCATTTTTGAATTCGAGACCTGCTGCGTACCCATACTTCCATCGGCTACGATTTTTAGGCAGTTTTTGTTTAAGCGAATCAAATTTTTCATAGAAGATAGTTTCCAATAGAGCAGGTAAATTTTTCTTCCCTTCACGAATAAAATGATTCATTTCATGCAGGACCAAAGAAAGCTCATCCTGCATTGCCAACAGGTGATTAACAAATTTACTTTTCGCAGCATTGACATGACGAATTTTGAACTTGCCTTTGTATTGCCACCCAGAGTTTTCAGGGGATGTTTTATCTTGATAGTTGATCCATTCTCGTGTTGGCTTTTTTTCAACCATTGCAATATGAACGTGAAGGTGCTGGGTATTGAAATGAACGCTGCCAACCCACTCACATTCCAAGCCTTCCTTTTGGATCAAAACCTTCATCGCTTCCCTAGTTGCATCATAAATTTTCTCCTCATGGATCTCATTTGTATCGGGATTCAACAACCCATTTTTTTCCAGCCATTCATTACGAAAACTAAATACGAGCTGCCACAATGGTGATCCATTTTTTTGACCTTCTTTAAAATATTTTTTTGTGTATTGAATGTTCTCGATGGGTAGCCGATCATGGATACGATTAAACAAAGAACCTGTTTTCAATGGATTCGATAAGTAATCGGTGTACCGATCAAACATGGTTTCATCAGCACCATCGATGACATTCTTCCCATCGCTATCTCTAAACGCATTGAAGCGGTGAAATTTTTCATTTCTCACCGCTTCAGACCGACTCATATAATCAATGTATCCATCATAAGTTTCTGCATGGGGCATGACGAAAGCTCCTGTCATTATCACACCAGCAGTTACCTGCGTACTCAACTACTTCGACCTGCTTTTCTATCTTCTAAATTTTTAACAATCTCCGCATTTTTCTTCAGCAAAAGATATTTCTCTGCTTCGGTGATTGCGAATGATTTCCGTTCCTCCATTGATATAAAATTGTCGTAATCATTTATTTCGCAGATGGTATTGAGTACGTTCATAAGGATATCCTGTGCTTCCATAATTTCATTCAGCATTGTCTTTTGTTGAAGCAGTAAGGACAATGTCTCTTTTTCAAATTTTGATCGTAGTAATTCTCCTTCAACATACTTTTCCACCAGTTCTTTAATGAGTACGCCACGGCCGCCAAGATATCGAGCCTTGCAGATCTCATCAATTGTCTGCAGGATCTCCTTGTCTATATAGAAATTTGCTTTTTTATTGGTCAGTGTTCCTTCCTCCTTCGATCGGTTCAGTTGTAATTTTCATTAGGCCTAATTCAGCATTCAATACCAGTGCATCAAACATTTTTTCCATCGCCTTTCGGTTGACCGCCAAGGCTTGACGATAGAGTGCTGCTGTCTCCGTTTGGTATTCTCCATTGGCTACTTCCATCAGGATCTCTTTCAAGTATTCTTCCCTGCTTTGATAGCCTTTTTCTTTGGCTAGTTTTGATAGCTTACCAGGTATCAGATCCTCTTCGAACCGTACTTCTACTCGGGCCATTTCATTGCTTCACCTACCTTGATTTTTTCCATGATTCTTTGCAATCGTTTAATCACTCCTGTTTTGTGTAAGAGCATAAGGGGTTCTTCCGGGAGACAAGCTCCCGCCCTTGCAGTGCAAGGGGAACCCATCCGGATGAAATTTGCTGATTCTTCCTATTTACTCTACACATTCTTCCTGATTGACACACACGTTCTTGAATCTTGATTCCCTGGGGTAGAAAAGTTCGCCCCATCGAAATTTTGGTCCAAAAAAGTTATTTCTCTCTCTTCAAATATTTGGATTCTCGGTTTCGTTTGATCAAATTTTGTTTCTTCTCTTTCAGATTCAGTGTTTGTTTTTTCATATCATTCACTGCCGTTTCATAGGAGGTGATTTCACGGCGGACATTCTCTATTTCTTCCTCTGTACCTTTTTGTTGTTCTTCGGTTTGAAACTCTTTTTCTTCATTCAATTCCTGAATTTTCTTGATATATAATTGGATTTCTTCAGTAAGAATTTTGGAGTCTGCTTCAATTTTTCGCAGCAGTCGATCGACATTTTTCATCTCAATCTCAGTCACTTGAATGATATATGCGTCCGCACTTTTTTTAGTCAGTTTCTTGTCACTCTTCATTTTTCGATAGTCGAAAACAAAGGTAGCTTGCTCTGTTTTTTCTTTCTTCTTTTTGAGGATCTCTTCAACATTTTCTACATCATAATTAGTATTGAGCTTTGGTTTTTCAACGGAGGTATACCCGAAGTCCACAACCAACTGCCGCCATTTTTCTGGAATATTTTTTAGTTGAAGCAGATAATATTGGTCGTGAATTTTCGATAGTTTTGAAGAGATCAAACCTTTCGTCTCATTCTCACCAACGATCGCTTCATAGTTAATCCCTACCTCGGTCACTGGCTGGTCCACTCTTAGGATAATCTCCCCATAATGACTCTCTGGATTGATCGTTTTATCAACAATCATGACTTCCGAAGCGCCGACTTCAGCAATACTTTTTTGACCTAAACCAGCATCAACGATCACACTATCATCACCAAAAATCGCACGACTGGAAACAATGAAGAGTACACCAAAAATTGTCACAAAAAGCATGATCACATAAAAGATAGATTCTCTATTTGGACGATTCCACCGTGCAATTAGAGAGGAAAAAATTCCTTTGATTCCTTTGGGAAGTCGATCAATTTGATTCTTAATCATGGCAATCTCCTCTCTCTAAGAAAAGTAATATTCCGGCATCATTTGATTCAGCAGCCGCATCTCTGCTTCATCAATTTGCCATCGATCTTCTTCATTCTTTGTCAGTTTTATTTGAACAATTGTCTGAGCATTCATCGCTGGCTGTTCAGGATAAACCGTTTGGTAAATCATAAAACTCATGACTGTCGCTTTGCCGGTAACCGAATCAAAATTCACGTAATTCGTTGCCTTCGCAGCTTTCGTTTCCGCTAGGTCCGTTCCATCCTGATAAGAGTAATCCCCTAGCAATTTTTTCTTTCCTCGCTCAGATAAAAAAGGCAATAATTTTTCTTCTTTTTCCTTATAGGAAATGTCGGGATGGTTAGAAAAAAAGAGTGAAATAAAATCTGAGCAGGTTTTAGAGATCTGCTCAGATTCTTTCTGATTATTGGTTGATCGCACAACAATTTCCTTTTTTTCTGTAGATCGGAGCGTCTTTTTTTCTTCATTTTTTTCGAACGATTGACTAGATTCAATTTGCTTTTTCATAGCTGGAATCGGCGCATCTTTCGTGAAAGCCGACTGTAAAATCACTCCAAATGTCAATCCAATCAAGACTCCGAAAATACCAATGGCAATCATTTTTTTCATTGGCTATGCTCCTTCTTTTCAAGGCGCATTTGTTCCATTCTTTCGTCTGCTTCTTTGCTTACTTGCATCAAGCACATGATGACAACTCCCATCAATAAACCTAATCCAAACACAATGAAATGACTGATAATAAACATAACTTTTCCTCTTTTCTGATTTATTCTTATATGATTATTTCTGTTCCAAACGTCTTATTCCAGCAACGTGCTGTTGCCAATAAGCATCTGTCCAATCGTGGTATCCAACGCCACTTGAGTTACTACCAAACATTAACGACTCACTGATAAAAAACTCAACATGGGAAATAAATTCAGGTGACCCGTACGTCCCTCGAAAGAAAATTAAATCGCCTGGTTTTGCTTCATCCAAAGACACCGGCTTTGTTAAGCTCCACTGAGTTTCGGTATAGGACGGGAAGTTGATTCCATGCTGCGAATACGCCCAAGAAATGATCCCGCTACAATCAAATCCCATACTTGGATTTTTGCCTCCAAAAACATATCCCTGCCCAACGTAAGGTAAAATGGAGTTCAAGATCGGCTCGAAATCTCCGACATCAGGTGGTGCGGTCTGCATCTTTAAATACCGCCAAACGTGGTCGATATAATTGATATCGCCATAACTACTCCAGCCTTGCTTGCCGGCTTGGATCGCAGAGAATGAAGTCGCCAACTCCTTTGAATACTTATGATCCTTCGATTGGGCATATGAGATAAAGCCAGATCCAAAATTGTAGGCTTGAACGGCTGTTTTTAGTCGTTCCTCGCTTTCTTCCACACGTTTATCACCGATCGCTTGAATGTTCCCCCAGAGGATTTTCACCCCCTGCTTGATACTTTGAGACTTGCTGATGGTGTTTGGTGAGAGTCCTAAACTTTCACTTGATTGCATGACATCTTCTACTCGTCCGCCGCTTTCTTGCATACAGATTGCTAGAAGTAAATCGATATAAGATTCTGGCATACCGATCTCCTTCATGGCTGATAAAAAATCTTCCCGCAGAGCAAGTACCTCGGAGGATAAACCAGCGGCGGTAAAATCACTCCCGCTGGTTTCTTGCGAGCCACTGACGGCTCCTGTGAGCTCAGAAACTGCCCCATTTATCAGGACAAAACTAACTCCGAATAGCGCCGTCAGAGCGATTAGCTTTCTTTTGAAATGCTTCATTTACAACTCACCGCCTTCCATGGTGGATTGTTTTTCTAAGAGTTTTCTTCGGACTTTCTGAGCCTCAATGATGTCGCTTTCCTGCTGTGCCCGACTAGCTAATTGTCCCGTCTTTTTGTATTCCAACACTTCATTCCAATCTCCCTCTGCTATTTTAGGAAGATGTTTTTTTAGTTCAAATCGGTGTTCATTTTGAGGAGTGGACTCATAATTTTTTTCGATTTTTTCTATAAAACTTTTTGCTTCGTGATCATTGTTGACACACAAAATTACGTTGAGCTTGCTATCTTCTGGAAAAGCCTCTTTGATCTCCTTGATCCGCTCTTCGACAGACTGCCATTTCATGCCTGCCATCGCATGAAAGAAACAATTCTTTGGAAATCTACCCTTATACAATTCTAGGTAGGACAATGCTTCAATGGGTGCCTCGAAAACGAACAAGTGCTGCTCGGTTTTGAAATCTAATCCCGCAGACAAGTAAAAACCACCCGTATGCTTACTACCGGTGGCAATCCCTTTGAAGGTGGCTCTTTTCAATTTGTCTTTTGTTAAATCCTGGTAGTGGATCCGTTGCTCTATCGGCTTGCGATAAGTACCAACTACATCTGCACCAACAACTATTTGTTTTCCAAATGGGCGAAATTCATACCACTTAAACAGCAAATTATTTTTACTATCAGACGATAGAAAATGTTGCTTTTCCAAAAAGGAAATCAACTCAGTGCTGATGAAACGAGAACTTAAATATTCCCTCCCTTTTACAGTTAGACGTTCTAAATCTTCCGCCAGCCAATTATCCATTGAAAAAGGTTGCTGGAGATCATTTTTTGCTGATTGATAGGTAACTGTTACTTGATTCTGACTTCGAAAATCTAGTAGCTGCTGCACTGTTTTCTCATAGGGTTCGTGTAATACCTTCATCGCGAATTCAATCGCATTATCAAAAGATGTCAGCTTGTCATTGCGGGTCTCATCGTATTGGGAGAACCATGTAACCACTCCTGTTTTAATATTGGCTCGCATCGAATCATGTGCTGCATGCTCATAAGTCTTTCCACTAATTTTTTCAAATTCTTCGCCTCGAAAAAGAAGATACTCGAACATATTTGTTCCTCGAGCGTAGCGCAATTGACGCTCAGTAAAAACATTTATTTTCTCAACCAATCACCCACCTCCTTCAAAACACATATTTCAGCAGGATGTAACAGAGATATAGCAATAAAACAAAAAGAAACAGAGGTATGGTTTTCCCTGTTTCCTTTGAGTGATCTGGGTTTCCTAAAATAAAACGAGAGGCGTTTTTCATACGCTGTCGGGTCAATTTCTTTTCTCTTTTTCTCATAGATTAGATACTCCCCTCGAAGATTTCTAAATCTCGTTTACTCACCTCACGTTTGAATTGAATATTGGTTGTCCCTTTGATATTAAGATGTGATTGGCCTTCTTTGAGTCTCGTAATTGCCTGCAGGTCAGATTCACTAATTTCCTTACCAAAAACCTTTCGAAGCGTATCTAATGAAGAAGCATCTTGTCGATAAATGAAACGATAGGTTGATAGCTTGTATAAGTTCATTACTGCCTGAGAAACTGGTCCCATCCTGCCATTATCATCCATATCAATAAAACAATCTTTGATATCATGAACAGCGTAATGCTGCGCAATAAAAATTTTCCGTCCTTCACGATTGTTTCGATCCATTTGATTCAACAATTGAATATTGCGGGTTCGGATTGGATTATGGAATTCATCGGAAACAATATCCGTAAAAATAATCTCAGAAGGCTTTTTCTTATTTGTGGTATAAAGAAATTTCTCCTGCTGTCCGACGCGAACCGCATGGGAATAGACCATGTTATAGAGATTGAAATATTGGGCATTGTAAATGTCACTATCTTGGATATTTAGCAGACTCTCCAAGTTGAAAGCGACAAGTTTCTGCTGGTCCAAAGAGAATTCAGTTGGCATATTAAAGATGTCGCCATACGTGTCTACAACTGTTTCTAAGCCGCCAATCATTTCCTTGAGTGCTTGGCGCTCTAATTGATCTGTCTCGCTCTGGTAGTGGTTTTTGACATACTCAAGCAGGTTTGAATACAGTGGATATTGTTCAGGATCATACGTTGTGATCTGATTCATATCCAGATGATAGTCATCCAACCAGCTCTTATAAAAATCAGTAATATATTTTTGGCTGCTGTTGGTCGTCTGCTGAGAAAGGTTTGCTGCCATGGAGAGAATAATTTTCATTTTAGTGACGTTTGTGATGAAGCACTGGCGATCTTTGGTTTGGTTGGTTTGAATATCAAAGTCGGTGCTATAAATCTGACATGGATTGATTTTTGGCTCTCTCGCATCAAAATGCAGTCCTCCGCAGGCTTTCACTAATCGTTCAGCTTCATTCGAAACCATAAATAAAAAAGTATTGTTTCCTAACAGCCGATTCGTCTTAGCTGTTGCTTTGATCTCAGTAGACTTCCCGAACCCTTGATTTCCAATATAGAGACCGCCATAACTCTTTCTGGAGCGATCCTTATGAAATTGATTCACTACCACTAAGCCATTCCCATAAAGCGCATAACCCGTATATAAGGCGGTAGGATCGATTAATTTTGCACTACTGAAGAAATAACTTCCCGCCAACATAAAGGCACGAATTTCTTGTCCTTTGCGTTTTCGCTGCTTCTGATTCTCTGTAAATGAAACAAATAATGCACGATATTCAGTTTCAGCTTCGTCAATAAAACAATGGGCATGGAAGCCATGCTTTTTCAGCTTTGTCAGAATTTCTTGCTCCTTATCCGCAAGAGCCTCCAACGATGATTCATGAAGATAGATTCGAACATGGATCTGCTTTAATGCTTCATCATCTTCAATAATTGTGTCGATCGTTTCATCAAGCTTACGGTACTCATTTGCGGCTTTTTTCCGGCTGATCCGATCTTTGCTGGATTCGATACGGTCTTCATACTCGTTCAGAGAACGATTGAGGGCGCGTTCAAAATCGGTACCACTCTTATCGACATTGAAAATATCGATGCTGGTTGTCGTATTGGCAAACTTAAATACATTCTCGCCATAAAATAAAGGATTCCCTTTTTTCTTGTAGGCAATCACATGCAACGTCTTCAGATAGCCTTGGCTAGTTCGCAAGTGGTCACAGGCTTTCATTCCGAGATTTGCTATTGGCTGGATTTGACTGATAAAAACTGGATCATATCCTTTTTTATCCACCACCTTTTGTACATCCTCTGGTCTCCCATTCTCATCATCACCGGTATAAGGAATTCCTGGCAGCGAGGAATCACCAAAATTATACAAAGCATGAATCAAACGAACCTTTCGTGCCATCGGAATTGATTGAACTCTGAAAAATAATCCATTGGCTGTATTGACGATATTTTGAGCTAGTTTTAGTTCTTCATAATTCTCTGCGAAAACTTGAAGGAAAATTTCTCCCGATAAGTAATGACTATTCAGGTATTCTAATTGGCGCAAAGAGTATTCCTTTTCTTCTTTGATGTACTCGGTATCGATCGCCTCTGTTAATTGAAATCTTCGTTTTGCGTAGTCGATATTTTCCGCCACGTCCGTCGGATTATTTGTGAGGATAAACTTGCAATCAACTTCCATGACCCGCAAAAAATCCCAAAATTCTTCAATGGCGGTCGCTTTATCATTCTGTGATCCGTTGCGAACAGCCACCTCTTCAATGGAAAAATAATCGGTCACACCTTCTTCCAGTGCGATACAATCCTCTGAAATAATCCTTCGAAAAGGAATGAATGAAAGGATCGCATTGCCTTTTACCATTTTTGCTTTACTCTTTTTCTTTTTGTGGGACTTTTCTATTTTTTCTGCTGCCTCTTGCTTTACTACTGAATCATCAATAACGATCATACTTCTTCTTCCTCTCCCTCAAATTCAAATAGAGCCAGTTCCGTTTCTGATTCCACGGTTTCGTCCAATATTTCGTCTTGTTGGTAGGAGTAAAACTCCATTGACAGATAAGTTTTTCGATTGCGAAATAAGACATAGATCAACCGATGATAGTGTCTTTTTCGCTGATTGTGCTTACTAGGAAAGATCCAAAACAAATACATACCGATCAAAAATATTAATGCAGGTAATTGAAACGGGCGGTACGCCATCTCAGTCAGCTGGGTTGCGTAATTGAAAAAGATTAAAGTCGCTACACCATCAATAAACAAAATCTTTCCCCAAAACTTCACTGGAGTGGTAATTTCTTCTTGGATATCAAACATTCACTCGCTCCTTCCTATTCTTTTAGATCCTTGATACTCCTTTTTTCTTTTTTATACGCTTTTCTTGCTCTTGTGTACTGGACTAAATCACTTCCCAGCGCTTTGCCTTTTTCGTGGGATTCATATAGATTACCAACTGCGGATTTATTGTATTTCGCTGATTTCGGTGTCATTAGTTTTTCCTTAGCAAAACTATGCAGCGGATTCTGAGGCTTCACTGGTTCTTTTGGCTTATCATCTTTTTCATGACTATCTGAGTCCGGTTTATCAGGTTGTTCAGTTTTTTTGTTCGGTATCTTTTCTTGCTTTTCGGGTTCTACCTGATTGGATATTCCATTGGTTGTATTTTCTGAATTCTGGTCTTTAGAGTCCAATTTGTCATTGATCCCTTGTTTTTCCTTCCCTTTTTCCTCGTGATCATTCGTCGCGGGATTCGCAGATTTTTCTCCTTCCTCCTCTTTCCTTTCTATATCTTCTTGAATATTCGATCCGCCATTGCTTTGTTCCTCCCTTTGTTTCTCTATCTGATCATTAATCCCAGTATTTTCTTCTTCACTATCGTTGGCTGGATCATAATTTCCTGTCTCAAGATCACCAGAATCCGTATCGTCTTTGACCTCAACTTGATCTTTAGATTCATCCGTTGAAGCTGATTCTTCTTTCGTGTCGAGCTCTTCCTTCTGATCGGAATCAGAAGAAACAAATTTATTTTCTTCACCAGTAGAACCACCAGACCCTTCTTCCTTAGAAGGCTCTTTATCTTTATCAACAGAAGGATTGATACCCTTTCCTTCTAGTTGATCTTGTGTTGAGTCGGAATCGTCATTAGATTCTTTTCTGCCTTGGCGAATACCCGCAAGAATACCAAAGATACCACTTCCAGTATTCGCTACTTTTTCAGCAGAATTAATCGCTAAATTAGCAGCCTTCGCAGCGCCCATACTCGTTAGAACGCCACCAGCCGTTGATAACCCCGCATCAATTCCTAATTGCTTCTGAATGATCGCAGGGCCATCGAACAGCAGCCACGCACCACCTACATAAAGCAAAGCCTGAATTAATACATTTCGATCACCATTCGAGATATAGGTATTGTAGGCAATGTACAAATAGAACAATACAAACATGGAAGCCAACCCAATCAGCCCTACAAATATTTCAGTAAAAGCTTGTTTGAACTTTCGTAAATCTCGAATATGGAAAAATGCTGTCACATTCGTCCATATATAATTGAACACCACTTCGATTCCCAACCGTCCAGCCCGGATAACAAATAATCCAACCGCTAAGGCTAAGGCGATTAAGGTGATGAATATTGGAATCCAATTGATTTTCCATCGATAATAAGTTGGTGAGACCATCTTTTTAATCAGACTGTCGAGAAGATTCCCTCCTTCATCCATTTTTTTGAGTTCATACCCTGTACCACCTTTTTTGTTGATGGCTCGATATTCTAAAACACCATCTGGATCAACCTCATCTGGATCCTCGATTCGTTCATTAACATCGAAAAATTTTAAATCCTCTAAATGATTGTCCGTTTCAGGATCCTCGGTAGTCCATCCTGCAGCACCTAATTCATAGATGTCCTTCACATTATTTTTTACTGTTTTTAAGCCCAAACTTTCGTTTGTAGTGGTCATCTCGGAACTGATCGCTTCGGTTAGCCGGACACCATCCGTCAACAAGCCTGGAAGCATGGACAAGGCACAGATAATCAAAAATGAATTGAGAGGCACACTTCTCATTTCGGTATTTTTTCCGAAAAAAAGAACCAATCCAATGATTAGGATCGCAAATCCTAATAACATACTTTGGATTGGTTGCAGCGCAGCTAAAATATCGGATACAGCATCATTGTTTCGGAAGTTTAAAACGGACGTTACTTCAGCAAAATTACCGCTGACTAAATCTACAAAATAAACTAATCCTCGAACGATCAGCATACCGATTGATCGAAAGCCATTCATCCAAATATCCCCAATTTGCAAATAATCCGCAAACTTCAGTAAAATGGCGAGAATTTCTTCCTCTGTCATTTTTGACCTCCTTTCATTTTCTTAATTTTGGCTATCATATTTTTTGTCAGATTCTTTTTATCATTCGACGAGACAAAACTTAGTAGTGAATGGATGGTTTGGTTCTGACAAATCTCTTTAAACTCATCCAATACTTGATGGTCCCGTAGATAAGAGACTCGAAGCAAGACATAAAGCTGCTGGATCTCTTTTTCCGAAAAATAATCCGCCACCTTGATGGTTTCACTGGATGGTGGAAATGCTTCTCGTAATTCTTGGTACAGCAGCTCTTTTTTGGAAAGCTCTGATTGATCGAGTTTTTGGTAATTCGTTTTCATTTTGTCATTGGAAAATAAATCGACTTTATCCGTCAATTTTTCACCTTCCTTCAATAACTCTTCTGGTGAATCGATTGTATTACTCTTTCTTATTTCCTCTATTTTTTCTTGTTGCTCTGCCTCATATGCTTTTGTATTCGTCGTTTTCTTCATTATTAGATTTGGGATTGGTTTATTAATTTCTTTGATCCGATGCAACGTTATCAGAAGATCATCCATCTCTAAATCCATGAAGGCATTATTGACAGGAATTTCCTCCCAAGTTAGAACTTTATTGTTTCGATATTCGTAGAAGGGAATCATATTTGTATCCGTCTCAATGCTGTTGTATATCGGATACTGATAAATTGGGTCGCCATCTAAATCATCCACATGAGACAAGCGCAAAACGATTGTTTCCGATTTTCTTAACCGCTCTAGTTCTGACGGACTCAGTAATTCGATCCTTTCTGACGATTCTCTTTCAGAAACTTTTAAACTCAGTGGATCTTGCCGGCTGCGGTCCTTAGAATAATTGGTCCTTTTTCCCAAGCGTTCTGAAATGTATTTATTCGTTTCTAACGAGCCCGAACGAATATAGATCAGATTTCCGGTATTACCGACAATCGTTTTCTTCTCTGATTCTGAATACAAAGCCGTGAGTTGTTCTAAATCCTGCAACACCAGATGAAAAAAGAATCCCTGCCCCAAACCGGAAGTCCACTTGTTGGTCAAGTTTTGAATAGCCACTCCTAAATTTCCTGCTTCTTGGATAATGAAGTGAATATCTCGCTGAGTCCTCGATGGTGTCTCCAGCGTACAGCGTTTCTCGTTGACTTGGTACGCTTGTTCTAAGTAAAGCATTCCTAGCGCGTTATTACTTTTTTCCGTTTGACTCATTACAATGAAGCAAGCCACCGGTTGCTCGCCGAATCCCAACGATTCAAAATCGAACCCATCATCGGTGGCGGACATTTTGGCATTCGCTTCATTCAGGAACATTTCCATATCCCCATCAAAGTGAGTAATGACATTTCCCATTGTTACCTCAGCAGGAGCACTGGCTAGTATGGCGTAATAATATTTTTTTGCTGGATGGTTTCTTGGTAATTCTAGGAAGAACACATCTAGCGCCGATTTGCCGTCATATTTCTTCAGTAGTTTTCTTCGTTCGATGGGACTATCTGTTAATGAGTAGATATACTCCGGCGTATTCTCATTAATCCGAATACTTTGCATCTCATTGACAATATTGTAAATCGCATAAGGATTAAACTTGATTGGTTCCATCGACCGCACGGCCTGATCCGCGATCGCTAATCCGGTAGACATGAATAAATTACGACAGGCCTTCACCCAAAATTCTCCGTTGTTACTGGATCTGGAGGAATCCGATTGAAAGAAAGTGAAGGCACTGCGCTTTAACTCATTTTCCGCTTCGGTTAGAAATCGGGTGCTCTCATGGCGATTCGATTCTTTTAGGTTCATGTACTTTTTGTAATAGTTAAACACGACAGATAATGGATTATAAGGATCAGAATAGTATTGGCGGACCGTATTACAAATCCGAATCAAGTACCCTCGCCGTTTCAATGTGTCATACCACATTCGCGGCTCGTCACCCTTTGTAGCTGTCATAACGAAAGACGGACGATCCTCAATTCGTGCTGCGCGAGATAAAATATCGATGAAAGGATTGATGAAGTAGACATCCTTTCCTCCTCGGGTTAGAGCTAAGACGATAGAGTTTGAGGGTTCTTGACCGATCAAATAGTAAAACTTTCTCGATTGGGCTTCCGGTATCTGCAATTCCTCAAAAAACTTGATCGCTGTCTTACCGTTGATTTTTGTTTGTTGCTTTTTCTCCCGTGCTTCTTTCATCAATCCCTCTAGTGAATGACTCGTCAAATCTTTTTGAGTAAGCTTGATTTTCGCTTTCTTCATATCAATCTGATTACTAAGAGACGAGTAAGCATCCGCATTTTCTGCGAACGCTCCTTCTTGTTCTCGCACTTGATCAATAGTCCACGGTACTCTGCTAATCGGAAATCCAGGTTTCCCTTCATAATAGTCCTGACCCTCACATAACGGATGGACTGGCACAGCGTAATACTGATTCACCAAGTTATTGATTGATTCCCATTCCAACGTTCCTTGGACCAACTTATCTTCTAATGGAGCGAAGCTACTTTTTATTCGATAAGCCATATAGAGCGAAAATATTCCATAAATAGAAAAAAGCACCAGATAGATTTCTGGTACTTTCAACAATAAATAGAAATTGAACATAGAATGGAGACCAATGGTAAATTTTTCCTGATCGAAAACTAATCCATTCTCTTTAATGAGAGAGAACAATGTAATCAGATAGTTACATAGGCAAAAGAAAATAATGAAACAAGCCAAAATAACCCAAACTAATACTTTGGGTTGCCCTAGATGCCGTAATGGGGATTGATAGGCTTGCTGATAATTTTTTCGTTTTTCTTTTTTTGAGATTGACTGCCATGAAAATGGCATCTATTTCATTCCTCCTATTCTAAGGTAGTTGAATTCGTTTTAGCGCGACCTCCCCGAGACCGATTGCTTCTCTTACCTCATCAAAGCTTGCTTGAGGATCCGCATACACTTTTTTGATCTCTTTTAAGACCACAGAAAAATCTTCAAAACGGCTCGATGAAAAATCATTCTCATCGAGCGCTTCCATTTCTTGGATCACATGATAGAGCGCTAATTTCGACAATTCAGAATCAGACTTCCTTTCTAAGCTTTTGATAGAATCTATTAAAGAAAGAATCTGAGCATCAAGTTTTTGTTGAGTGACATGGGAATCTTTACGGAGCTTTTCAGCTTTTTTTATCTCTTTTTTTAAGTGCGGGAAAGTTTCAGGAGTATATAACCAAGATTCAAATTTCCGTCCAATTACGATGATTTGTTCCAACATCGTCGTATCTACGACTTCTGACGAAAAAGTTGTAGTTCCCACTTGCAGGTTCTCAGTAGAAATATTCGGCTTCAACGAAACATCGGCAGGTTCTTCCGCTGCAAGACTTTCCTCTTGAAATGAGTCCTCAAAAATCTCATATACCGGTTCATTATTTTGTTCACCAGTATCTGATGTGCCAAAAGAAACGGCAGTTGGCTCGATAGAAAAATCGTACTTTTCTTCTGTTTCCAAAGTAATCGAATCCGAAATCGCTGCTTTCTCGATGTCCCGTTGTTTCTGGTTTTTCTCAATTTCATTTTTTGATAAAGTTTGCGGAACAATGAACTCTTTAACCTTCGCACGCGGCGGAAGAAACACTAGTTGATTTGAAGAACTGGTATCCACTTCTGGATTATTGCTGTTTCGAAAAATTTGTGTGCCCAAGGAAAAAGCGAGTAACGCAAAACTAATCCCGCTGAGTACAACACAAAAATTTACTGGTTTCATTCAAGTTTCACCACCACTATAATTTTTCTAATTCTAATTTTGTGTCGTAGAGCTGATCGATCAAATTGATAATCTCCTCTTTATGCTCCACCGGATCCTTTTCCAATTCTTCGATTTTTTTGGAGATTCCATTGATCTGTAATTGATATTGAGTATAACGAGCAATATATTTTTCTAGCTCAGGACTATTGATCTCTTGGCTGATTGTTTCAGCTTTCTCCAGCTGATCATTTTTCAAATAAGCATGACCCACTAGAGTGCCCCGCAACAATTGCCGCTCATCAAAAGAAAATCCTGCTTTTTCATACTCAGCTATCGCAGCAGAAAAATCATGAGTCAAAAGAAGCATATCCAATTTTTTAAAAGCGGATGAGACGCTATGGTAGTACTTCTCCAATTCATCAATGGTTTCATTTGATTGAAGTATTTCTTCGATCAAATAATTCGTGGTTTCATCTTTTTTCTTTGGATATTCCTCTGCTGCTAAAATATATTGCTTATTACTAAGCAGTTGTTCATATGCGTCACCACTTTTTGGAATACTTTTAGAGTCTTCACCAAATAAAGTTCTGACTGTAAATGCAATCGCTAAAATAGCAATGGCGCAAATGAAAAAAATCATTGTTTTATAAAGAATTGGAATGGCTTGTCTCTTACTTCTTGTTTCTTGAACAGCAGACTCATCAGGAATTTTTTCCGTTTTTGTCTCTTTGGTTGCCTTAAGCGCCTGCCTTATTTTCTTTTGAAATTCCTTTTTTTGTTTCCGATCGATCTTTTTCTGTTTCTGATACCTATCTAAGACAGAAAAAATATCTTCCGTCACAGATTGTTTGCCGTTCTTTTTATCAAATGTTCCTTGATAAAAAGGCTCCTCGTTCTCGTATAAGGTAAATTTCAAAAATTCATCTTGTTCCAAATCTGAACAGATCTCATGGAAATCTAAATAAGAAATTCGATCGGCTAGATCAAACTCTTCAAAAAAAACCATATTTGAATCAGTAATTTCAACAGTAATCACGACTGAATCCTCCTTTTTTTATCCACCAACATTTCCCCAAATCAGATCACGTAGGAATGTTGCGTTTAAGATTACTGCTGACCCAAGAATGGCACTAAAAATTAATCGTTTTCCCCAGCGTCCTAATTCGACGCCGAAAAATTGCGTGATCCCAAAGAGACAGATACAAATGAAAAGAGCAGAATTCCCGATGATTTTCACCAGTTGCTCCGTGCCAGTTTCAGCGAGTTTCGCTGAGGACTGGATATCCGCATATACCTGGGTGCTCCCGACAGTGGAAAGCATGACTACAACTGCCAAGACTCCCACACACATACTTAGTCTTCTCCAAGGTAATATTCCATAAAAATTGTGATGCAGGCCTTTTTTGATTTCATTCATTTAGGCTTTTCCTCCTGTACTTCTTTTGACTTCACTTTCTTTGAGTAGGGCTTCCTTTTCTAAGGCAGCATTGATTAATTCTTCGCTTTCTAAAATAATTTTTACATGAGTATCGTATAGGTGATCTTCATAATCTTTGCCTAGTATCCGCATAATCAAGAGGGCTTTACGTTTTGCGGCGTCACGATCCCTTTTGGAAATCTTTCCCACAGAACCGACCTCCTATCTCTTTTTCTGCTGGTAAATCTTAACACCCATGTAGGCACTCACACTCAACATAAATCCAATCACTACAATACCTATGATCAGTTCTGAACTCATCACTTCTTCTCCACCTTTCAAAAAAAGGAAGCCACCAAAATTGATGACCTCCATTTTTAGACTAATTATTTAATTTTCCGATACTAATTCACTGCTAATTCACTGTTCTTTTTTTCTTATAGAAATAAAATGAAGCAACCCCTGCAACGGCGCACAAGCCAATAACGATCAGACCGATAGATCTTGCCTCACCTGTTTGTGGCAATAATTTTTGTAGCGGCGTTTCTTTATTATTTTCCATTTTCACCTTCGGCAGCTCCTTCTTCTTATTGGTCATCTCACACTTCACGATTTCTCCATGCTCCTTGATCTCAAATTCATGCAAGGATTCATCAATCAAGTATCCCTCTGGTGCATCAAACTCCTTGAAGAAATATTTATCTTTAGGAAGATTTTCAAAAATGAACACCCCATTATCATCAGTACGGCCTTCAATGATAACTTTCTTATCTTGGTCTAAAATCTGGATACCTGTATCTGGAAGTAATTCTCCCGTGCTGACATCTTTTTTTGTTAGCTCAAAAACGCCTTTGATTAAATCATTTTTTACTTCAAACAGAATCTCAGGTTTTTTCAAGTCATGTGTCAACGCTTCTCCATTCTCACCAAAAGCCTGAACTCCCTCTTTATCCGAAACAAGCTTAATCACTTCATCAGACAAAATAAATTGATCACTGGATGCTTTTTTCTCTTTCAAGTAAAAGACGCCCACTGGAAGATTTTTCACGGCTCCAATGGATTCTTCATCGATCTTGATTGTTTGGAGCACTTCACCTTCCGTATCTTCTAAGGTAAAGACCGCACCTTTGGCATTATCTTTGTGTTCAAAGAGATACCCATCTTCAGCAAGTGTCGCTTTCTCGTTGATCTTTTTGAATTGAAATTCGTTGAGATGCAATTTATTGACGATCGGTGAGCGGGCAATTTTCGAGCTGATTTGTCGCTTACCGTACAACACACGATCTTTCCAGATTTCAATTTCTTGGTTGGTCAGATTATCTTTCGCTTCAAAAGTAAAATCGCATTCCGTTTCATCAAGTATATGAGAATCCCTGGCATCTAACTCTTTTACATAGTAGTTTCCCTCTGGTAGTTGTAATTCAAACGTCGCCATTCCTTTTTTCACTTCCGTAAAACCAACGAGAGAATCCGCGGGAATCGAAACTTCATCACTCAATACTTGTTCATCACGAGTAAAGATTCCGAAAATTTGACCATCTCCTTCTTTCTCAACAATGTTAGGAAGACTATTTTCCCATCCGTCTACTCCTTCTTGGTTCTTTTGCAATCGAATCAAAAGAGATTGAAACTCATTCTGAGCTGTAATTGACGTAGACATCAGTTCCACTAATTGACCGACATACTTCAACTCAAATAGAATCGGCGTAGAATCAATAACTGCCCCATTTGGAGCAGATTTTTCTACTGCTTGATACTTGCCGAGATATAACGGCGGTGTCATAAACTCTCCCTTCTCATTGGTGGTCATCGTGGTAACAATATCGCCTTTTTTCGCTCGAATCGTTCCATCATTGGTCACAATATCTGCAGCTGCTTCAATATCGAAAGTCACGCCACCCAACGTTGTATCCTCGAAAATAAATTTGAATAAATCACCATATTTTGATTCTTCTTTCTCAATACCAATTGGTGTTTTCACATGTTTCGTTAGAAAAGCTACGCCTTTTTGTGATTTATCCTTAAACTTGATTTCAATCAATCCATCATGAGAACCATCCACTTTAAAAGGAATTGGATTCTTAGCAAGGATATAGCCTGCCGGAGCCTGAACTTCAATCAATTCATAGTTTCCATAAGCCAAAGCCTCAGATAAAATAAAAAAACCTTTTTCGTTGGTGAAGAATACGTCTGTAGTCCCCTCATCATTTAGGTTCGGCATGACGACAAATTCATTTGTCTGCTTGTTCTTGATTTTAAATCCTGCATCGCTACGGGGAATCGTCTTCCCTGTTTCCTCATCAATTTTAATGACCTTGAGTTTTTCTTCTATCACTTTGTTTTCCAGTGCATAATGATGGGTTTCATTTTGTGTTTTGACAGATATTTTGAATGGTTCAATCGTCTCGTAACCCTCTGGTGTTTTTGTCTCTTTCACTGTATAGGTGTCATAAGGCAATTCAGTAAACTTCAAATAGCCCTCAATATCTGTCTTGCCAGTCGCTACCACTTTCTTTGTTGTATCGCTAGTCACGGAGAACTCGACATTTTCCAGCGGTTTGATTTTTTCTTTGTCTTTTCCCTTCCAATCGTAGTTCCCGAATTTAATCAAATCAAAGCCGCCGGTAATTACTTTCTCTTTGGCGATAGTACGTTGTGTGACTACTTCTACCGTTTGTCCAGCATAAGCAATTTTGAATGGTAACTTCGATTTATCTAGCTGGTAGCCTTCCGGTGCCTTTTTCTCGATCCAGTAGTAATCATCTAATGGAATATTTTTTACTGCTGCTTCACCATTTTTTGTAGTGACAGTACCAATCAGTGCATCATTAGCTGATCGATGCAATTCATAAATAGCGCCATCGAGTGTTGCGGCTCCTTGCGGTTTCTCTCCTGTTTTCTCATCTTCTTTTTTAAGAACCGCCGAGCCTTTTTGTTCCTGATCTGTTGCCTTAATATTCGTGTAAGAAATTTCTACAGTCTGACCGGCATATTTTAAATCGAATGGAATCTTTTCGGTATTCAATAAATAGCCCTCTGGTGCTTTTTCCTCGATGGCATAGTATGAACCCAATTTGATTTTACCTAATTGTGCCTTACCGGAAGCATCGGTCGTCATACTGCCAACCTTTTTCCCATCTTTCGTATAAACACCATAGACCGCTCCGTTCAATTTGTAGTACTGATTGAACATCGTTGACCCATATTCACGTCCAACTTTGGTGAGATTGACCTGTCCCAACTGCTCTTTGTTATTGAGGACAACTTCGATCGTTTCATCGGGTTTGATGGTTGCCTCTTTTAGCTCACCCTTATTAATGTATCCATTGGGCGCAGTGACTTCCGTGATTTTGACTTTTGTTCCAGCTTTGATATCGTTGATTTGCGCTAACCCTGCACTATTCGTTGTCAGTTCTTTCGATTGGCCATTAAACTCAAATTTCAGTTTTGCATTGGGTAATGCAGCTCCAGTGTCTTGATCAATTTTCTTGGCACGAACGTTCCCATTCAAATTGACTTTTACATTCAGGCTAAATGATCCTCCGTTGGATAATTTGAAGGTCGCGACTTTTTGTTCCGCTCCTTTTTGGTATACAAAACTTTGTCCAATGTGTTCATTTCCTGCAATATTATACTGAATTTTACCTGTCTCTTTTGAATTGGCTTGAGCCGTTAGTTTTAAAGTATTACCACTTTTTTCAATTTTCAGATTTGCCGAATTATCAATTAAATGCTGATAATTTCCTAAAACTCCTGCGCTGTCAGTTAATGTGATGGAGTCACCAACGTTTAACTCAATAGACTTTCCATTAAAAGAGGGTTTCGCATTATGTTTACTCACTTTATTCAAAATAGAACTTTTCAATCCTCCATAATTCGGGACTGTTGTCGTTAATAGCTCATCCCCCAATTCTTCCCAAACCATATGTTGAGTGACTGTATAATTTAACGGTGAAGGATTCAATTGATAGCCGTAATAAGATATCAAGGATAAGCGATCCTTTTCTGAAATGGTCAGTTCTGATGGTGTAAATCCTGTCCCGCCTGCTAGATCTACACCGTGTTCAATACAAAAGGCAGGCACACCATCTGCTCTTTTCATCCATACTTGGTCGTCAGTCCAATGTAGTCCGCCAAAACGACTCACATGCCAAGTCGATGAATAGTTTGCTACAACCTCATTTGAAACTGTAGCTGCCAAACTGGTAATTGGACCAATAAAAAAAGCAGCTACAATCGTCATTAGACCGAACATTGTAGCTGCATTTCGCAGTTTCTTATTCATTTTTATTTTCTTCTCCATTCGCTTATTTTTTATTATCTAGTTAAAAATATTGGTGGGCTTCTAATTGAAGAATTCATTTATCACCTCACTTAATTGACTCTCAAAAAATAGCAATAAGACTTCTTCTTTCCAAATCATTCTTTATAAAACATGTCCATTTTTATCGGCTGCCTAAGTCATCAGCATCATAGGATTCTCACCTCCCCCTTTTTAATAGCGGGCCTCACAGAAGTATCATTATCACTCTTGCAGGTCATGGCATCAGGATGACTACTCCCAATTTCTCCTAATAAGTCATTCGCAAAAGGCGCTTGTTGAAAGACAGCTCGCCACAAGAGAAACGTTACCGATAAAAACTATTTAATTTTCAAAGAACAACTGCTTCTATAAATTAAGAACAAGTTGATCTTTGAAAAGGACACACGTAAAAGTATGAAAATATTCTCGAAAAATGAATAAATAGAAAGCTTTTTTATTACATCGCCCTAAGTTCATAGATGTCATTTCATCATCGAATATATAAGACAAGCAATATTTTACTAATTTCTAAATCTTTTTTCTCCGCAGTGTCACAATCATTACGAGTGAAAAAATAATTCTACTGATTTTTTCTTTTCATATACGTTCCTCCATCATTTTCCGTTTTTTTCTGTTGAAATTACTTAAGGACTTCTGCTTCTGATCCGTTGAAAAGTAATCACCACCATTTTTAGACAAAAAAATAGCAACGTCTATGAATGGAATTCTTAGAACGTTGCTATAGATAATTTATTCTGTTTTATATATCTGTTACTGTGGTAAAAGAATCATGTAAATCAACAAACCCATCTTATTGGTGACTTATATAATAGGCTAGTATACAAAAGTAATTACATATCTTTTAGTTCTTTTGAACAAATTAGAGACAAAAACTCTTCTGGTCCAGATTCATCTGTTTCAAACAATTTTACAGAAAATTCTCTCCACTCAATGCTTCCTTCCTCAACAAAATTTCTTCTTATGTTTCTAACTGTACCAATTGCTTTATGAGCAAATTGTATAATATTTTCTCTATTACAATAGAATAAATCTGTTGCATGAATCCTAGCTTTCTCATCGATAATAGAGGAATTTGAGATAAACAATGATATTACTTTAGTATCAGAACTAACACCTGGCTGATTTGCTTCTATCCAATTAATGTGACTTGCTGCTTGTCTAACATTATTAATTGAAATTTCCTGATCAATTGACTCGAAAATCTTACACTCTGTTACTATACAAAGCTTGCTTTCCAACATCCATCGAGGATCTGGATCACCACTATTCTCACTATTAATGCTCATATATCCTATTAATCTTCCAAGATTTACTAATCCTTTCTCAAATACTTTTCCGTCGGAACTATTTAAATCGCAAAACATCTGTGAAACCTGAGTTTCAAATTCTTCATTTTGCTTAAAAAGTTTCGTTGCTAATAGTTGTGATTCGATATTGCTAGCTGCAATTGTCGATAAATCCCTATTTTCAAGTTCTGTAGTAGAAGGAGACAAGTTTTTTTTCTGATTTCTAAACCATCGAATAGTACTTGATAATGTAGCTGCTTGTTCAAATAGGCTATTAGCCTTTTTGAGATGCATCTCCACGTTATTTACTTGATAAATTAGCATATTTACAACACCACTCATATAAATCCAATATGCTTTATACCCTTTTAGTTCACCACCATCTAAAAGGGGAAGTATCCGATCTATCTCCTGTAGAGCCTCCTCATATTTTCCATTCCAAAGATGGTATTGAAAATTCACTTCATGAATCGCCGACTTTCTAAGGATTTCCATATATTTTTCTGTTGTCTTCCATTCATCGCTAACATCAGATAATAGTATTTCATCTCTTTCAGAAATAATCTCCGATTCTAACCCTGACCAATCTGATCCTTGTTGATATATCAAGTTAACGTTATCAATCAAATCCTGTATAGAAGACTGGTTCTGACTAATCATTTCAAATCCAACATTAATTTCTGCAGTTAGTTCTGGCGTGAATCCTTTAGTCATCTTTGAACTTAGAAGAGCATTTTCAAGATCATCTCCAAGAATCACCACTACTGAATAGTCAGTGTCCGATCTAGTACACCTGCCTACAGCCTGTGTAATTCTTGTCTTAATTCTCTCCGTATAAAGAATCCCTGTGGCTAATTTTGACTTAAAAAACTTCTCTTGATAATTTACAGTAGTCGGCAAATTATACAGCATTAACATACGGCATTTATCTCCACCAAGATCTATTCCATCAAAACGATTCGCAAGAACTGCCACCCCATTTTCTACGTTTTCAAATTCACTAAATGAATTATTCAAATCTTCCTTCTGATAGATATTTTGTACTGTTTGTTCAATTAACTTTTCACTAATATTCCTTACTTGCTCGTCACTTTCTGTGAGAATGAGGCTACGCGGTTGAGTCATGCTAAGTTTTGCCATAATTTCAAACTTTGATTCCTCGTTAAATGAGGCCCCAGGGAAAACAAAATATCTTCTACCAATCGTAGTTATTGAATCTTCCTTTTTTAAATTTAATCTTTTTATTTTTGAAACACCCATCGATCTTTCAAGTTCTCCACTGTTCCCTAAAGTTGCTGACATGTAAATCCTCTGCTTCGGATTCGAAAAGGTGTCCAAACTTTGAGTAGGAGGGACTACTGGTCTTATATATATGTCGTTTTTACTTAAATATACATTGCATGCCAAAAGATTATTTCTGATTTTCGACCAAGAATAATACATATCAGTATCCTGAACATAGTTGTCAATTTGAGGCTTTATTGAGGACTCAATTTCTTTCAACTGGAGTGCTGGAACCAAATCGCACCAATTTTTATCCTCTTCTGTTGATGTTTCGCTCAACATCCGATCGTAATCTGATTCCGATAGTATTGATTTCATGGTAGCTAAAAGTTGGTAGAATAAGTCTTTATCAATATATCGATTAATATTTAAAGTCCAATTATTCGCTATATATCCATCAGCGCTATGGGTATCATCAAAAATCAAAACGTCAGCATCTTGAAAATAACTATTTACATTAAAAATAGAACTATAATTTGTTACAGCCATACTTGCACTACGTAAGTATTTTGATTTGTCCTGTGGATTGTAGTCCTTTTTTGAGCCAGTAAATGTTGTAACTGATATTCCATATTTTTCTTCTGCTGTTTCTGCAACTTGATTTACTAATTGGTTATTAGGACAAACATAAACAACCTTCTCGTTATATTTTCTTCTTCTAAATTCTCCAATGAGAAGCCCAATTATTGTTTTTCCACTACCAGTAGGTAATTCAATAGCAACATCTTTACTTTTAAAGGCCGTCTGCATGTATATATCTATCATTTTTGATTGGTACGCAAGAGGTCCTTCAATTTTTCTCTTTTTATTGTCTTTAAACATTTCTTGAGGTGTACTAAAATTTTTATTATCTTTATTTCTTGTGTTAAAAGCCATTCTTATCCCTCTTTTCAAGTCTTTTTAATCGTACTATAAAATCATCAAAAACATTATATCACGATAGTTATGAAGGTTACATTAACTTTAACAAAGGGAGTTAAAAGTTATCTTATTTCCTAAAAGCCTTTCGAATCCCATACATTCAAAATTTAAAATTTTGAGTGCTCATTTGATTAGTAAAATGGGTAAAAAGTATTTATGAATTTTGATTCATTCGTATTTGTTCAATTTTTATCAAAAGGAACTATCACTTTCTTTATTTCAAAACCTTGTTACATTCATCCATTATCACTATTTTCAAATGACATTTTTCTACAAAATCAATTGGGATCAACTTTCCAGCATAAGCATAATTGAGTGCATGGCTATGCGGGGCATAGTTCCCCACCAGTATCTCTATTAGATAGTAGTTGGTTAAAAATATTTCGTTCCATGGTTAGTCGTTCATCGAGTTCTTCTGGTGACAAGAAGGTGGCGAAAATAGCCGCAGTTAAATCCTTCTTTTCCTTATTCCTCAATGAATACAAATTTTTCAGTAGTTGAATGTCCTCTTCCTTCAATAAAATCTGAACAACAGGAATGCCATTTCGCAAAATACTCTTTCGTAAAAAATGATAGGTGGTTCGTTTTTCAACTTTTGCAATCCGAGAATATAAGGTTCGAGCAGAAAATTTTGGATCAGTTAGTTTAGCAGCTGTTTTTACTCGGTAGTATTTTTCACTCACAGTCCGTCACTTCCTTGATGCAGAACAACACAAGTTACTCGATCGTAATATTTTCCAATTGGTTCAATCGTTCTTGCCGTTCCTTTTGATATTCTTCTGAAATCAGCTTTCTTGTCTGCAGCTCATCTTCCTCGTTATACATGGCATCCATCAATTCCTGATCCTTTTTCGTAATTCGCATCGCATCAAAATCAAGCTCGATCATTCGATCAAATTTAGCGAACTCCGTTAAAAAATCAAAGTCATCGGGAACAAATGGACTGTACAATTCTTGAGGAATGCCTTAACCGATATCCAAGTATCCTCTACCAACACCAGCTTTATTGACGAAACTTTTATTTTTGTCGTCGTCCCCATAGGTCATCTTGTACCCAAGCTCAGAGAATCTACCTAATGAATCCTTTGCGAGTAAATTGTCTCGCAATCCATTGGGTAAATTTTGAGCATCGGTCCGCTGTAAGGTGATAATCATGTAGACTCCTGCTTGACGACCTTGTAGGATCAATGGCATCAGTACCTTTAAGACTCGTTCGGTTTCTTTGTAATCTAAGGTAGTAAAAAATGCCGCCCATTCATCCACGATCACAACGTATGGCGGCATCTCATAGAAGGCATAGTTTTTTCCCATGGTGTAATTTTCATGTTCACGCATATATTTATAGCGCTTGATCATCATTTCCAAGCTGTCTTCTAGTAATCGGAAAATCTCTTCTTTTTCCATAACAACATGACCTTTAAAGGCTGGAAGTTCAGCAAGTACACCTAAGTCAGACCGTTTCGGATCAGCAATCTTTACCGTTCCAATTTCCATAAATACTTTGATTAACGTATAAATAAAAAAAGTCTTACCTCCCCCAATCCCTCCACTTATGAGTAAATTCGGAATTTTATCAAAATCCCAAAAGACACCTTTCATCAGCTCAATTGACCCATCTCTGGCCTTAACCTCTCGAATAGACAGGCGGCGATCCTTCGTATCCAGCAGCAGTTTATACGTGACAAACATCGGTACTCGATTCACTTCAACTAGATCATCTAAAAACAATTCTTCCAGAACTGGTCCCATCAAAAGAAACTCTTTGTGGTGTTTTCCACCCAGTTTGAAGGTAAAACAATCTAGGGAATCTTTTCTTCGATAATAGACACTTGGTGTTTGAAGAAACTCTTGTGATCCGTTTTCCGTCTTTTTCTTCTTTATATCAACCAAATTATTTTCAATCAGATATTTCAGCAACCATTGGCATCGTTAAAGCCTACTAAAATAACCGCCTTTTAATCTGGAATGTTTAATGGCTAACACGGAAACACAAATATTCAAGATTAGTAGAAGTAAAGACAACATCGCTGCAATAATCACTTGCTGAAGATATCGTTGATTTCCATCGATTAAGACTGAGATTTCTGTCTGTTTAACCAACATATCCAAGCAACAATTGCAAAGAAAGGAAGAGAAAAAATGTGTACCATATATTTAAATTTTTATAGTACAGTCGAACCTTTCTCCCTTTGTAGGAGAACAGCATTTTCAATATATCACCAACCTTTCAAGATAGTAAAAAGTGATAGGTTTATTTATACCCTATCACTTTATCGTACTTCTTATTCTAGATATCCAAGTTTCTTAAAAAAAATCATTACTTAACGAAAAACAATTTCCTCCGGTTTCAATGAAATATCAAAGCGGTCTTGATCTTTCTGGTTATTATTTTTCATGTTTTTCAAATAGTAGAAATTGGAGGAAAAATAATTGGGGTGTTGTTTTATAGATATAACAACTTCATCTTCTACTTCGGTATATCTCATCATTGAAATCATGGAAAAACCTTCTATCACATTAACCTCAATTTCTTTACCAAGTAAATGCAATTTTTCCGACCTCGTGCCATTAAAAGCACAGGCTCCTTCTTTGCCCGTAGATTTTTCTGCTAGTTCCTCAAAAAAGACTGGATCAAAGGATTCCTTTGGTATTGTAAAACTATCGATAGTATTATAGGATTTAAAAGATTTATTCAAAATTAAAGAATAATAAAGTTTATGTGCTGTAATATACTCATCATGGCTCAATTCTAGACTCGGATCAAACATGAAATCTCTAGCTAAGTTTTGTTGTAAATACTTCTCAACTTCTTTTATAAGTGTTAAAAATGGTGTTTGACTTATAATTTCTTCACTTAAATATCCATCGGATACTTTCTCTCCACTAATCAAAAATTTACGTTGAAAAAAAGAATCTGTATATACAGAATATTTCAAAGCCTCATCGATTGATTTACTTTTACGTATAGCAAAGTTAATACTGATATTCATTTTTCCCAATCCTTCATCAAACAGAAAAGAAAGAGTTATTGGTTTATCATCAATACTTTTCAGCCACATTTTAGTGAAATCTTCTGATGGTTGTCTTTCCAAATAGAAAATTTCCTTTTCTTTTCCGAAAGTAAACTCCACAGGATGAGGTTTTGGAAATTTCCGAGGAGTGATGAAAAATTTACTAATTTCCTTTATTGGAAAAGGATCATCATTAAATGGTTCCAAAAGGACTTTCGTTGGATCAATTTCATATCCATCAGAACTAATTTTCATTGTATCAAAACTCATGGATTGTTGCGTACTAAACAAGTATTTACCTAACATTTCTGAGTTTTTAATGCCTTTATTCTTTAGCTCTTTTGGAATTTCATCAAAGGATAAAGAGAATTGAACATCATTATGAGGTGCTAAAATATAGCTATCATCTGAAAATTTATTGTATGACCCAAAATTTTCTGGAGCCTCATCAACAGCTTGATTTAAAAAATACTCCAGCAATCCCTTGTTTGCTTCAGCAGAGTTTAGATCATCAACAAAATCCGAAAATATTCCCATTTAGAAATCCTCCCTTATTTGATTAATAGTTTGAATTTTAGATACCAATAATCTTTTTGTATCCTCAGAAGTAACCAACTCAGAGAAAATGAAATCAATCAGTTTTACTCTTTCAACATCATCCGAAACGAATAAGTAATTTATGTCTTCATATGAAAAATGGAGCGACATCGTTTCATCCAATGATAAGGCTTTGTTTAGAGTAGCGCGATAATTATCATTATTAATTGGTTCTCTTCCTCCAACTGCGATAAAAGGTTTATAATTAGATTCCTCAACAATTTTTGGAACAAATCTCCATTCATTCTCATCGTGAAAATTCTTTTGTACTGTCTTATTCAAATTCTTATCACGCATTGTTCCATATAGTGGTTTAACATAAAACAATTTTTTGAAAATGTAGTCTTTATTCTGATCCGGTATCTCAGGATCAGAATCTAAAAGTGTAATCAATTCATTTTTAAAATCGCTAGTAAACATAGAATGAGTGTTTAAGTAATGAATAGGCTGTATTCCTTGGTCTATGATCCAATTTTTTTTGAAGCCAATCCCAAAAAATCCATAAAAATTAACGTGCTTCACTATAGAATGCAGTCTTATATCACAGAAGCAACTCATCGGAATAGCTAGTTCTTTAAACAAAGGAAATTTCAAATATTCCATATCCTCAATAACATATCTTGGACTTATTCTACTTTTCAACAGAATATTTTCAATATACTCAAGCTTGTCAGTAAAATGAAAAACAGAGTTTGCACTTTGATCAAAGTTATTCGTTTTAGCTTCAATTGCCATGTTGGTACTCCTTACGCAGTCTTTAAAGTTCAGGATAAGTTTACCATAATTACTCGCTCAGTATACTTAAGAAAAGTGGCCTGTTACTATCATACGAGTGTAATTCTGCTAAGAAAATAAGGTAAGTTAATCTAAATGAAGACTCTTCCGTCCCATTCTTTTTTTACTTTAATTTTTGTTAGTTTCAATTTTGGTCCTTCTTTCCATTTCAAATTCTAATTTAGCGATAAAACAAAAAAGCCATTCTGCTTAGAATGACTTTGTACTATTTATTCAAATATCAAGTTATAGAAGCTCTAACAAACAATACAAGCTTCTATTGATCAAGAAAGGAATAAATCCTCCTTTTTTAGTTAAAATCTATCAGAAGTTAAACTAGGCAGTGTTTTTTATGTTCATTACAAGGGATATTTCGATTTCTAAATAACCATCCCACTTTTTTAATAAATCAACTTTGACTCGCATAATTTTTTGTTCAATCCCCACCATTCGCCTGAAACCCATTCAAACTCAATGCATTTCATAAAAACGATATGGTAAGAAAATCCTTACTATTAAAGTATTTTGAAACTCATTGAAACTCCGCCTGATTTTTCCGGTTCTTGAGACGGGGGTTCGATTCCCTCAGGACGCATAATTTGCACTTCTCACTTTGAGGAGTGCTTTTTTTGTTTTACCACACGTTGTCAGCCTCGTACCTCTCATTATACTTTTTTAGTGAAGACTTAGCAATTTTGATTTGTAGCTCTTCAATTGAAAGAAACTGAAAATGGCAACGACCTAACTTCCTTGAGACTATTTAAATAAAAAACTCTCGCAACAGCAGTATTTCTTCAAAAATACTACTGAGACAAGAGTCTTTGTTGAGCACTTAACTAAATCTTCAAAGTGCTTACGATTACATTCCGTTTCTTGGAATTTTTTTCTCCCATTTTTTAGTGTAGACGTGCTCCTCATTTTCTGACACGTCCATCTGACCTTGCAAATAGAAATAATGTTGGTCTGAACTTTGAGTGGTCCAAATATCGGCATTGGTCCACCAGCCTTCACGACCGATCCGCATATTTTGCGTGATCAAATAGTGGGCTGATAAAGGATCTCGATTGGACACCGACAATTCACGTTTCAAATTATGTTCCACCGTCAAATCGATTTCATCAAAGCGGTAGATTCCTTCACCAAAGACACCACCAATTCCATTAGTGATACAGGTCCAAGCATCATTGACTAAGTCATAAGTAATTTTTCGTTCAACTTTTCCTTCTGACAAAATCGTTGTTGGTGTTAATTCGGCAGACTCTGGTTGTAAATCTGGTCCGTCTACCTCTTCTCCTGTAAAGAAGGGTAAAGTAAATATCGCTTCATTTAAATTTAAGGTCAAAGAATAATCCTCTGGCAGCGGCCAAAACATCGGCCAGGCATTATTGGCTAAAGATAAACGAATGCGATGTCCTGCTTTGAATCGATGTCCACAACAATCCAAATCGACAAAAGCCACTACTTCTTCTCCAGGCGTTAAATGCACAACTTTATCATGGCCCTGTAAGTGGGTCAAATTCATTACGCCATAAGAGACCCGTTCCGAAGAACCGTCTGGTGCGATATCACAAAGCGAGGCGTACAGCATCGCATTTGGCTTATCACTCGTTAATTTTAATTCAATCCGCGGATAGCCAAAAATTTCTAAATCTTCCTGCAAAATGGCAGAATCAAAGTTCATTGCTAAACCATTATCGATGCGTTGATCTCCGGGAGATTCCCCGGGTACACCGGCACCCATCCATTCATTTGCTAATAAGGTATGGGCCAAAGGAGTATGGAGGACTGCCTTTTCTTCTGTTGCCTGACGTTCTTCAACCAATCGACCATAAGTCAACTGATAATCTTTAGGCGTGACTGCTTTGGAAGGCCAAGCATCAATCCCTACCCAGCGACCTTTGCTGACGGGGCGATTCGTTGAGGGAGTCATGCTATCTTCCATCCAGGCCTGAAGCATTGGGCCATCAAGCACGCCATTCTCTTTCCCTTTTAGCCAGTAATCCCACCAGCGAACACCTTCACCTAAAAAATTGATTGCCGGTTCTGGTACACCATCGTGAGCATACACATGCGCCCAAGGTCCTAAGAGTCCTTTTTTGGGAACATTCACTCCTTGAAGCAAACTCAAGATCGTATTGGTATAGGAATCGGCGTACCCGTCAACAGCAAAAATCGGTACCTCAATCGCGCTGTAATCCTCACAAACAGAGCCGTGCTGCCAATATTCGTCACGGGTTTGGTGCTCTAACCAATTGCCCATCCAGAGCGGCATATTCTCCAAACGTTCAAGCCACATCGCGCGCCAACGCTCACCAACAATTTCTGGATCAATCGCGCGAGACTGGTAGCCCAGCATGATCGCGCCCCACCAAAAGTTATCGTTTAACACCAATCCACCCTTATAATGGATATCGTTGTTATAGCGATCATCAGTGTAACCAACTACCATGACTGCTTTTAATGCTGGCGGTCTTCTAGCGGCGATTTGCAACGAGTTAAAACCGCCCCATGATTTTCCCATCATGGCTACTTGACCGTCACACCAAGGCTGCTGATTAATCCATTCGATTACTTCAAGAGCATCGTCTTGTTCTTGCAATAAGTATTCATCCGCCAGCAGACCATCCGATTCTCCCGTTCCGCGAATATCCACTCGAATGACATTATAGCCATGACCTGAAAAATACCCATGCATTGGATTATCCCGACCGCGTGTACCATCACGTTTGCGATAAGGCAAGTATTCAAGAATCGTTGGTAATGGTTCTTCTGATTCTGGCAGCCATAATCGATAAGACAGTTTTGTCCCATCTGATAAAGTCAACCAATCATTTTCAATGATCTTAACTGCATAAGGAAAATCTTTAATGATTTTTTTCAACACTTTGTCCTCCTCTTTGACCTACTCCATCTCCTCTAATTGGGAATGAGTGGCTTGCTCGATTGCTTTTAAGCTCATTTCTTCTTTATAAGCCTTGCCATACGTACGGCGCCAAACAATACATAAAATTGCGCCAATTACAGCCATTGCGATCATCAAACTAAAGTAAATAAAGTAGCCCGAATTTCCTTCATACTTATCCAAAACATTTCCGGCAACTAACGGTGCGATCACCTCTGGCAGATAACCTAAAGTACTAGCCAGGCCAATCGCCACTCCTGATAGCCGTAATGGAATCTTTCCTTCAGACATGAAGGAAAAGAACAACCCATAATTAGAAAACATCGCCAAGTACACAATACTCGCAGCAATAATCAATAAAACCAATTGGATTTGACCATTCATCCCTGCAACGGAAATCATCAAGACCGTCCCTAACCCCATTACGATGAACCCACCCATCATAACGGTTGATTTACTGATCTTATCAGCTAAGAACCCGCCGACTGGCGCAGCAACAAGTCGACAATATTGCGCCAAAACCGTAACAATCGCGGCAAAAACCGCCGATGTTCCGATAATATTTGAAGCATAAGGGGTGAAATAGTAAATAGACATATTAAAAACATAACTAGTAAACATCATTCCAATAATGATCCAAATCGCCGGCATCTTAATCACATCGACAATATCTTTAATTTGCAGTTTTTGCCCCTCAACTATTTTTTCTGTGGGTGTTGGTTCCTTGACTAAGAATAAAAACGCTAAACCACATAAAATAGGCATGACAGAATAGAAAATGATAATCCAACGCAAGCCGGCAGCTTCGGTTAGTTGTTTTTGAAAAAAGCCGAAGATCGCCGTAGCTACTGCCATATGGATGACGTTGGTAATCCCACGGGCTCCTTCAAAAATACCATATGCTCGACTTTGTTCATCTTCATCGGCCTGCATTCGAACAATTTTTAATAAGGCCGGCCAAAAAGTTAATAATGAGGTAACCCCCCATAAGGCATAGATCAAAAATAACGCGACGTAGCTAGTAAAAAATAAATGCAAGAACCCTCCTAATCCAGTTGCGATCAATGACCCGACCATTAGTTTCTTAGCTGGAAATCGATCAGCTAGGATCCCCCCGATTAAATAAGAAACCAATCCCATAAAACCGTAAGCACTGCCTAATGAGCCCATTTGTGTATTCGTTAGATGATACATTACGATATAAGCATCGTAATAATAGTTTCGAAAATAGGCTAATCCATAAATAATCGATCCAGCAATCGCCAATAAGACCACTGTGAAGAAATTTTTCCGTAACCCTTGCTTCGCTTCTTTAGCTTCCATCCGCTTCTCCTTTCATTTGTACATCTTTTCACTTGTCCAAATACTCCTACTCCTTTCAAAAATATTTTATCTGACCTACAGAAAAGTTTAGCATTCTCTATTAAAAGGGTACCACGGTAACGCTTTCATTTAAAATTCAAAATCTTTCTAATATATTTTAAAAAAGACAAAAAAAAGAATAGATCAATTGATCTATTCTTCGTCATCTTCTTCATCGTCATCAAAGTCATCGTCGTCGATCACGCTTAAATCATCTTCGATTCCACCTGGAACGACTTCTTCATCGTCCTCATTTGCATCCGCTCCGATTTCTTGTAAATCAGAATTGTATGCTGCGATTTCATCATCGTCATCTTCATCATCGTCGTCGATATCGTCTTCTTCGTCATCTGCCAACAAATCAGCATCTTCAGGATCATCATCGTTGTAATCAATCGCATCTTCATCGTCATTGATAAAGGCATTGACTTTCTTACGTTTTTTCCGACGCGGTGCATCTTCCTCATCATCGTCTAAGCCATGGTTCACTTCTTCATCGATCGAGTCGATCGCGTACCATGAACGTAACCCCCAGCGATTATCGCCAAGAGAAATAAAGCTTCCATCAATATTCAAATCGGTATAAAATTGAGCCAATGCATCACGAATCTCACTGTCTGATTTGCCAAGATAGTTCTGGATTTGATTGACTAGATCCGAAAAATCCATTACCTCTGCGCGTTCTTCCAGAATTGCGTGTGCCACTTCAATCATTGACAATTCATCTTTGTTCAAACCATCAAAAATACTAAGTTCCAAGTATGACACGTCCTTTCAAAGTCTACTCCTTATCATACAAAATCGAAAGCTAAAAAGCAAACCTTTCTTATGCTTAGGTAGTAAATTCTAAAACCATTTGATAATCGCCAACTTTTTCTTCCTTCATATACAAACTGTAGTCAATCGTGATCAGCCCGGAAAATGGACGATCTTTTAAACTAATGTGCAGTTTTTCTGCGTAAGTTGAAATAATAAACATCCCATACGGTGTCTTATAGCTTGTTTCGATTTTTTCGCGGTAGGCAAAACGCATCCGCATCCGAGCTTCACCGGAACGAATTAATTGAACTTGTGAATCGGGTGTTACTTTCACCGTAACTGGTATCTCTTGACCATCTGGCTGAATCTCCTGATAACGAATATACAGCGTGTCCCCCATCTTGACTACTTGACCAGGTAAATCAAATACGAAGTCTTCGGTCTCATTATTCTGAGTGACTTTCGTTTTAACCTTAATTTTTGCGGGAATGCCTTCATTGATATTCACAGAGCTTCCACTCCTTTTTATTTTGTGGTTAGAAAAAAATTGAGCTTCCAAACAACTAAAAAAATCCGTTGTTAAACGGCGGCACTTCGTTTTTCTCTTTTTATAAATGCTTAAAACTGGAACGAAAAGCTTCCACTTTTCATTTTTGTCGGTTTTGCTGTTTTTGTCAACTACTTCTGCTTCTTGAGCGACTTAATTACTTACTTTTGGTATTTTTGTTTATAATAGTATGAAAAGAAGAAATGGAAGGAAGATTAGATGAAAGAAGCACTGCTTTTCGATCAAGGGATGCTGTCTGAGAACGATTTGTTCAACCCGTTTGCTTTAACTGATGTCTTAACTGAATTTAGCGGTGAACAAAACCAACCGATCATTCATTTTTGGCAGTTACCACAAACGTTAATTTTAGGAATGAAAGATAGCCGTGTCCCTTATTTCGATCAAGCGTTAAGGGCCGTCCAAGCAAAAAAATATCGACTGGTCTTGCGAAATGCTGGCGGTTTAGGTGTGATTAGCGATCCAGGGATTTTAAATATTTCCTTGATTCTTCCAAAAGATAGTCTTCTTAAGGGATCGATCGATGAAGGCTATCAAGCCATGGTTGACTGGCTTACAGCCACTCGCTTTGGCGAGCTAGGCCTAGAGGTTGGTGAGGTCGCCGATTCCTATTGTCCTGGCAAGTTTGACCTTTCAATCAACGGGAAAAAAATCGCTGGAATTGCACAACGCCGCATCAAAGATGGCGTAGCGATTATGCTGTATCTCAGTGTTACCGGCGACCAAACATTCCGCGGCGAGGTCGTACGCACCTTTTATCAAAGCGGCCTAAAGGACTCCTTCGGCAACGATTATCCACCAGTGAATCCAGCTAGTATGACCACACTCAATGATCAGAGTCCCTTTGAAGTATCGATTCCTGTTGTCAAAACAGAGCTTTTACAGGCGATCGACTATCGCGATCAAACGGCTGAGCTGAAGCAGTTTTATCAATTAACCGAATACCAACGACGCATTGAAAAGATGCAGCAACGCAATCTGCTTATTCAGGAGGCTCTCAATGACTTATAAATATCAAATGCTACCACTGGAGAAAGTTTTTCGTGATCCAGTGCATAATTATATCCATGTACAACATCAAGTAATTTTAGATCTGATTAATTCAAAAGAAGTCCAACGGCTACGCCGGATCAAACAATTAGGCACTGCCTCGTATACTTTTCACGGCGCTGAACACAGTCGCTTTGCGCACTCTTTAGGCGTTTATGATATTACTCGCCGAATCTGCGATATTTTCCAACGCAATTATTCTCAGGAAAAATATGGCAAAGACGGTTGGGATGATTCTCATCGGCTAGTCGCTTTGTGTGCAGCTTTACTCCACGATGTCGGGCATGGTCCTTACTCTCACACCTTTGAACATATTTTCCATACCGACCATGAAGCTTTGACGGTGGCAATCATCACCTCGCCAGAAACTGAGGTCTTCCAGATTTTGAATAATGTCGAAGCCGGTTTTCCGGAAAAAGTCGCAAGTGTGATTACGAAGACTTATGAGAATCCACAGGTTGTCCAGATGATTTCTAGCCAAATCGATGCGGATCGAATGGACTACTTGTTACGGGATGCCTATTATACCGGAACTGAATATGGAACCTTTGATTTGACACGGATCTTACGTGTGATTCGGCCTTATGAGGGAGGCATCGCTTTTTCTATGAACGGGATGCACGCGGTAGAAGATTATATCGTCAGCCGCTATCAAATGTATGTTCAAGTCTATTTCCACTCCGTTTCTCGGGCGATGGAAGTTTTGTTGGAGCATTTATTAGATCGGGCTCATGAATTGTATCAAGAAGATACAGAAAATTTTTCCTTACACTCTCAATTTTTACTTCCCTTTTTAAAAGAAGACTTTTCATTAGAGGATTACTTGAAACTCGATGACGGTGTGTTAAACACCTATTTTGCACAATGGATTGATGATCAAGACGTGATACTAAGTGATTTAGCTTTTCGCTTTTTAAACCGCAAACCGTTAAAATCCATTACCGTCGATTCGAGCGAAAATCCATTATTAAGCGAAATGAAAGACTTAGTTGAAAAAGCTGGGTTTAATCCCCACTATTATACTGCGATTAATTCCAGCTACGACTTGCCTTATGATCTTTATCATCCGGAAAAAGGCAGCCATCGTACTCAAATTGAGCTGATGCAAAAAGACGGTACTTTGATCGAACTATCCAAAGCCAGCCAACTAGTCTCAGCTTTGACCGGACAAGAGCAAGGCGACATCCGCTTCTACTATCCAAAAGAAATGACCCAACAAGATAGCAAAAACTCAGATTTGTTTGACGATTACTACCAAGCTTTCGCTAAACACATTCATAATGGCGCATTAATCAACTAAACAAAAAAAACTTTCTGACTCAATGATCAGAAAGTTTTTTTGTTTAGCCATTCTTTTACAGCCCACTTGTGACTACCGCGCTTTAACAATTCAATTGCTTTAGCGGGTGTCTCCCAGCTACTGACATTGCCTTCTTCTAATGGTGCCGAAACCTTTTTCCAACTGTTAGCGACATAAAAATAGCCTGGATTATAAAAAAAGGTATCCCGGTGACGTGAATAAAAATATTCATCCGCCTGCCCCAAATAAGCAGACAAGCTAACCTCAAAGCCTAATTCCTCAAGCATTTCCCGTTCGATGGCCTCTTCTTTTGTTTCATGACCTTCAATCTCACCGCCCGGCAGAAAATATGCACCATTCGGCGCTTGGATCAGCGCCAGCAGACCTTGATCATTCATTAAAATTGCATAAGCGGCATAACGTGCTTGATATTTTTTTTCGGATTCCTTCACGCCAAATACTGGGATCATTGTCGTCCTCCTGCAAGTTGTATTTACTAAATAGTTTACATTAAAAAAAACTCATAAACAACTGATGAGCATAAATAATGGGAAATTATTGATTTATGGTATGATGAGGGTATTAATTATTAGGAGGCTGTTACTTTATGAAAATGGCACACACTTGTGTACGCGTAAAAGATTTAGAAGCATCAGTAAAATTTTACCAAGAGGCTTTTGGTTTTGAAGAGTCCCGTCGCCGTGATTTTCCCGATGCAAAATTCACTTTAGTCTATCTAACGCTACCCGGCGATGATTATGAATTGGAATTAACGTATAACTATGATCATGAAGCCTATGATTTAGGGAATGGCTATGGACACATCGCTATCAGCTCAGCTGAGCTTGAAAAACTTCACGAAGAACAAAAAGCGAAGGGCTTTAATGTTACGGATTTAAAAGGCCTACCTGGCACCGAACCTTCTTATTATTTTATTACTGATCCAGACGGTTACAAGATCGAAGTCATTCGTTAAGCAAAAAAGAACAGAACTCAATGAGTCCTGTTCTTTTTTTATCTTTTACCCAATCATGACACTTTCTTCCGGCAGTTTATAGTGTCCACCATTAGATTTCATTAAGCGCATTGTCAATGAAAAGCCGACCGTCAAGATTCCTACCCTGCCGATATACATTAAGCTGATAATCAAAAGTTTCCCAATGATACTCAAGTTAGGTGTCAAACCCATCGTAAGTCCAACCGTCCCAAAAGCAGAAAAGGTTTCAAACAGTAGATACTCAATACCGCGAAAATGTGGCAATAATTCAGTTACTGACATCACCATCGTGACAGCAATGCAGAGACTTAGCGTAATAAAAAAGAGCGTGAGAGCCCGAGAAACAACCGACGGACGAATCGTCCGTTGAAAAACCTCCGCGTATTCTCTGCCTTTTAGCATTGAAATTGTTCGGATGACTAGCACACCAAAGGTCGTTGTCTTTAAACCACCCGCGGTTGACCCCGGTGTCCCACCGATAAACATCAAGACAATTGTAAACAGAATTCCCGCTTGACTGACATTGCCATAATCGACTGAAAAATACCCAGCTGTTCTCGCCGTTACTGACATAAAAAGTAAATTTGCAAAGCGATGAATTGGAGAAGTGCTAGCAACAATATCCCGTCCGCCTGCTTCAGAAATGTAAAAAACAAAAATACCTGCGAGTACTAAACTCAGCGAGATCGTTAACGCGAGTTTACTGTGCAGCGTCAGGCGTTTCGTTTTACGAAAATTCATCAAATCCTGCCAAACAATGAAACCTAAGCCACCCGCAACAATCAAACTAGCAATTACAAATAAAACATAAGGATTATCTTGAAAACTGACCAGACTGTCGCCAAACAAATCAAACCCAGCGTTACAAAAAGCAGAAACTGAATGGAAAATGGCATACCATAACCCAGTCGCAAAACCATAGGTTGGAATAAAATCAATAGCTAATAACAGACCACCTAATAATTGAAATACCACGGCAAAGCGAAGAATATACAGCATTAAACGTATCACGCCAGACAAGCTATCTAAATTTAAGGACTCGCGGAGAATAATCCGCGTCAGCAAACCTACCCGCTTTTTCATTAAAGCAAAAAACACAAAGGGCATCATCATAAAACCTAAGCCGCCAATTTCAATCAAAACTAAAATAATCAACTGCCCGCCCATATTCCAATGCGTATTTGTAACTAGCGTCGTAAGTCCGGTGACACATGTCGCAGAGGTTGCTGTAAACAACGCATCAATAAAAGACGTCCCTTGTCCGTTTTGTGTAACTATCGGCAAGGTCAGCAACAGACTACCTATTAAGATGACTCCAGCAAATCCAATGGCAATAAATTGAATGGGGTGGATGGCAAATGATCCACGCTTTTCTTTTTTCATAACTTCCTACCTTCAAAAAAAGGCACTACTTAATTAAGTAGTACCCATATTTTTCACTTTAATCATTCGCGTGACTTCGGCCCGCTCGTTTTCTTCCAATTTCATCTGGATAAAGTAAATGGTCTCTTCCAGTTGAGGAATCGTCATGTACTCTAAAGCATTTACTCGTCTTCGGGTTTTTTCGATTTCTTTCGCCATTAGCTGACAAGTTTTTTCAATTTCTGTCAGCTCCAACAACTTAGGCAGTACTTCCGAAAACTTTTTGATACTCTGATCCAACTCGTCATTTGAATTTAAAAAACCATACTCTAGCGGATCGTCTGCTAATGCCTTTTCATGTTGAAAATTCATCACAGGGACTTTTACACTCATTACATCCTTTTCAATCACATCAAGTGTTATAGGCTCTTTCGGAACTGCTAATAGCTCCTCGATGTACTTATCGTTTAAAAGCGCATCTGCAACTGAAAAATTCCGCATCGCTTGCTGTAATTTCACTTCAACCTCGCTGCGCATCTGGTTATTCTTTTTGACTAATAAAATAAAGCGCCGCATCAATTCATCTTGTTTATCTTTTAATAGCTTATGTCCCCGAGTGGCGGTTGTTAGTTGTTTTTTTAACCGAGTAAGTTCCATCCGCGTTGGATTGACATTTAATTTCACCATCGGATCAAGCCCCTTCTGTTAAATATTCATCCAACATCTCATCTTTGATCCGCTTCAACTCAGTCCGTGGTAGCATTGCCAATAATTCCCAACCAAGATCTAACGTTTCTTCGATTGAACGATTTTCGTAAAATCCTTGATTGACATATTCTTCTTCGAATCGTTCGGCAAATTTCGCATAGATTTTATCCACGTCTGATAGAGCTGAATCACCCAAGACGACAGCTAATTCTTTAGCTTGTTTTCCTTGTGCATAGGCCGCAAATAACTGATTCATCGTGGGCGCGTGATCTTTCCGGGTTTTTCCTTCTCCGGTCCCTTTATCTTTCAACCGTGAAAGCGACGGTAAGACGTCGATTGGCGGTTGAATCCCATTCTTATCCAATTCACGAGATAAAATGATTTGTCCTTCGGTGATATAACCAGTTAAATCGGGAATCGGATGGGTTTTATCGTCTTCTGGCATCGTCAGAATGGGAATCTGCGTCACCGACCCTTTTAGGCCACGGATACGTCCAGCCCGTTCATATAAAGTCGCCAAATTGGTATACAAATAACCTGGATAGCCCCGACGTCCCGGAACTTCTCGTCTCGCTGCCGAAATTTCCCGCAACGCCTCGCAATAATTCGTCATATCCGTCATGATAACCAACACGTGCATGCCTTTTTCATAAGCCAGATATTCTGCCGCGGTCAAGGCCATCCGTGGTGTAGCAATTCGCTCGATGGCAGGATCATTGGCTAGGTTCATAAAGACGACGGAACGATCGATCGCTCCGGTTTGGCGGAAGTCTTCCATGAAAAATTCAGCTTCTTCAAAAGTAATTCCAATTCCCGCAAAGACTACCGCAAAATCATCGGCTTGGTTCAAGACTGTTGCTTGTCGCGCGATTTGCGCTGCTAATTCTTTATGGGGCAAGCCAAAACCTGAAAAGACCGGTAATTTTTGCCCGCGAACCAACGTGTTTAAATGATCGATCGCTGATATCCCCGTTTGGATGAATTCATCGGGATAATCACGGGAAACCGGATTGATGACTTCACCGTTTATATCGACATTTTTTTCGGCTAAAATTTCTGGACCGCCATCTTTCGGCCGCCCCAATCCATCAAACACGCGTCCGACCATGTCTTCAGAAACCCCTAATTCCAGTGGATGTCCTAAAAAACGGGCGGTTGATTCTTTCAAATTGATCCCACTCGTTCCCTCAAAGATCTGAACAAGGGCTTTGTCTTCGTGGATTTCTAAAACTTGGCCCCGACGCAATTCACCATTACTCAAACGGATTTCTAGCAATTCTTCATATTTAATGCCTTCAACTTTATCAATTGCCATTAAAGGTCCGACCACTTCACTGATCGTTTTATATTCTTTAATCATTGGTCATTCCCCCTTCAGCAATAATCACTTGGATTTCTGTACTAATGTCTTGATAAATTTGATCTAATTTCTCTAACTCATCTTCATGAACATATTTGCTTCGCGCGATTCGATCCCGCAAAGTAACTGTTCCATCAATGATTTCTTTTAGATACGTACCTAATTCCAAAGCTCGCTGCCCCTCTTGATTGAAGGCCAAAATATTGCGAATCATCTTGAATTGTTTTTCTCTTGAAGTAAAGGTATCGACATCATCAAAAGCATTTTGCTGTAAGTAATCCTCGCGTAAAGACTTGGTAACTTCCAGTGTCAGACGATCCTTTTCTGATAAGGAATCAATCCCAACTAAACGGACGATTTCATTTAATTCCGATTCTTTTTGTAGCATCCGCATTCCTTCAGCCACCATCTGTGACCAATTAGTTTGTAAATCATTATCTAAATATTTCCCAACTTCTGAAGAATATAAAGAATAACTTTGTAGCCAATCAATTGATGGGAAATGACGTTGTTGTGCTAAGGTCGCACTTAGTCCCCAAAAAACTTTTACCACTCGCAAGGTATTTTGCGTGACCGGTTCTGAAGTATCTCCCCCTGATGGTGAGACAGCACTGATCGCCGTAATCGAACCTTCACGGCCCTCGTTCCCTAGCGCGATTACTCGCCCTGACCGTTCATAATATTCAGCTAAACGACTTCCTAGATAGGCTGGATACCCTTCATCACCGGGCATTTCTTCTAAACGTCCGCTCATTTCACGTAGCGCCTCGGCCCAACGAGAAGTAGAGTCTGCCATAATTGCAATATTGTAGCCCATATCACGGAAGTATTCTGCAATCGTGATCCCGGTATAAATTGAGGCTTCACGCGCAGCTACTGGCATATTTGAAGTGTTCGCAATTAAAATCGTCCGCTCCATCAATGACTCACCGGTTTTCGGATCGATTAATTCTGGAAATTCATTCAGAACATCGGTCATTTCATTCCCTCGTTCACCACAACCAACGTAAACAACTAGGTCCACATCAGCCCATTTAGCGATCTGATGCTGAACCACCGTTTTGCCAGCACCAAATGGTCCAGGGACTGCTGCTGCTCCTCCCTTAACAACTGGGAAAAAAGTATCAATCACACGTTGTCCCGTAATCATCGGGGCTTCTGGGTTTAATTTTTCAGCCACAGGGCGACCACGACGAACGGGCCATTTTTGTAGCATTGAAAATTCTTTGATGCCATCTTGCGTTTCGACCACATAAACAATCTCGTCAATCGTAAATTCTCCAGTAGAGATCTTTTTGACTGTTCCCGAAATACCATTCGGCACCATGATTTTATGGGTAATGATCTTTGTTTCTTGAACTGTCCCAACGATATCCCCTGCGGAGACGAACGTACCTTCTTCAACGACTGGCTCAAACCACCATTTTTTGGCGTGGTCTAAAGCTGGAATTTGAACTCCGCGGCTTAAGAAATTACTCTGTGTCTGTTCTTTAAATGTATCTAGTGGACGTTGAATTCCGTCAAACATCTGGGAGACGATCCCTGGTCCTAATTCGACCGAAAGTGCTTCTCCGGTTGTTTTTACTGGTTCGCCTGGTCCTATTCCCGCAGTTTCTTCATATACTTGAATGGAAGCAACATCACCGCGCATTTCGATAATTTCGCCGATCACACCAAGGTCACCAACGTAACAAATATCTTGTATCGCTGCTTGCTCCATATGTTCTGCCAGGACTAGTGGACCAGAAACTTTTACTATTCTACCTTCTTGCAAGTCATTAGCTCCTTTATAAAATATTCTGTCCGACTGCTCGTTCGACTTGACCTTGGATCAGGGCTTTGCCGATTCCTAGAGTTCCCTCATGGTTAGGAATTAATACGATTGCGGGGATCATTTTTTCTTCATAGCGCTTGATCGTGTCAGGAACAAGCTGAGCAAATTCTTCGGTAATGTAAATGATGCCATAGTCTTTTTTGGCCATTTCCTCAATTTGCTGCCGAATGATCTGTTTGTCTTTGGTCGTCCGCGTATCAAAATCAAAAAGTTTGAAAGGTAAGATTGAGTCTTTATCGCCAATTGCACCAATTTTATGTGCCATATGTCTCACGCATCCTCTCTCTGATTTCTTCATTCGTTAATCCGACCCGTTTTCCAGTGATGATCAAACGAAGGTTTTTGGCTTCAATCGCTTTAGCATTCAATAATGCTAAAATTGGTAATGGGCCAAAAGCTTGCGTTTGTGCTACTTCATAAAAACCGGTTAAATAATCATCACATAATCGTTCCAATTGGCTTAGAATCAGCGTATTTTCTTTAATGATTGGTTCGATAACTTCGCCGTAAACAGTTTTTCTCAAATAACCGGTCAAATGTTCCAGGTCCGTTTCTACAGAATCCAATAATTCTTCTTTAGGAATACTCCCTTGGCTTGATAAAACAGTGGACATAAAATTTCGGCTTCTCTTTTGTTTGATTCCCCGTGCCACCATTAGAATATTCGTAAAGTCGATGAAACTAATGACTTCCTTCAACAACTCAGGTTCATCGATCAATTCTGCAATTTTACGTTGGTAGTGTAAATATTTGCGGTCCAAAATAATATCGATTCCTTGTAAGCTGTTCGATTCTTCGAAATGTTCACGAACTTCTTGAATACTTTCAAGCAGGCTAGTCGGCAAGCCACTTGCCTGACCTGTTCGGATAGCCGTTTTGATTTTCTCTAAAGAATAAAAGCCATCATAGATATAGAGTTCATCAAAATTTTGATTAAGTAAATCAGCCTTGATCAAAGCCTTGAGATTATGGAAAGTATAACGCATCGTATAGATCCAGATAACATTCGGATCCGGGACTGCATTCACCAGCTCTGCCAGCAACTCGTCTTGAGCCTGACCAAGAGCGGCTTCAAAATTTTCGTAGAAGCTCCCTGACAAATACTGACCATAAATCGTTTCTCTGAAAAGTGTCTCAACTTCTGTCAGATCCTGGGCTTTGAGCATGCGATTCATAAAATCAGGCGTTAGTAACTCCAATTCCTTCAAACGAACCAACGGATTCAATTCATGATACGTAGCTTGTTTCATTCAATGCCTCCTATGCAAAAAGTGTTTGAGCGATTTGGAAACTTTCATTTTCTTGGATTTCTCTCACTAAACTTTGGTAAAGAAAATTGTACTGGACACCGGTTTTATCTAACAAAAAACCTGCCTGATTAGAAACGGTGGTCGCTCCCAAAGTTAGACGATAAGATAGTGCCTTATTTTGCTCATTCAGCCAGTCTTCATTGAAAATTGTTTGTGATTTTTCTCCCGGCAGAAAGACCAATTCACCAGACAAGTCTAGCTTCAGCAAGGCGTTATGAGCAAATGTTTGTTGCTCTTCTGGAGTCCAATCTTCCATTCGTTTGACAGCTGCGGCAAAAACTCTTTCCAAGATCGCCTGCTTTTGATTTAGAATCATTTGTTTTTGTGTGACTTGTCGCCGATTCGTTGCTTGTTTATACGTATTGGCCAAATTTTGTAAGGTTTTGTCCAGACGTTTCTGATGATCTGCTTCCAGTTCTATTAATTCCGCTTGAAATTCTTGCTCGATTCGAGCGGTTTCTTTTTCCTTCAGCTGAGCTTGTTCCAAGTCAGCTTGTTGATTCAATTGCTCAACTATTTTTTCAATTGCTTCCATAAAAAAACTCCTTAAAGGAATAAATTTTTTATTCTGTAATCCGAAGCCTCTTTCAAATCTACTAGCGGATCAAGAATAGCTAAGATTCTTAGACTTGACCAACTAATAAGAATGAAATAACGAAGCCTAAAATCGCATAGGTTTCAACCATGGCAGCGTAAATGATCCCTTTTGTTGAATGTTCCGGTTTTTTAGCTAAGATCTGAATTCCGGCAGCCGCTACTCGTCCTTGAGCAATCCCAGAAAATAATCCAGTAAAAGCAATCGGCAGAGATGAGCCTAAATAACCTAAGCCTTGAACGACCGTTAAATCATTAGACAAGTTCGTAAAAATCAAGAACGCAATAACGAAACCATACAATCCCTGGGTCCCGGGCAATAATTGTAAGATCAGGGCTTGACCAAATTTTTCCGGCTGACTAGTTGTTAAGGCAGCTGCTGCTTCCCCCGTCATTCCTACCCCTTTTGATGAACCAATCCCAGAAAAGATTGTTGCTGTCGCCATCCCTAAAATTGCAAAGATAATACCGCCACTGTTATTAATCAAATACTCCATCATCGTTTAAAATTCCTCCAATTATTTTTCTTGTTCAATATTTACATATTTTTCTTCGGTCTTTAACGGGCGAAAGGCTCGTCCGCCACCTTGATAAAATTTACCGAAAAATTCTACATACTGTAACCGAGCTCCATGTACATACGCCGACAGTAAAGATAAAAAGATATTCAAGCCATGTAATGCCAACATCAATAAAATTCCGACGCTGAAACGTGCAATCGGCGGCATATAGCCCACCAACATATTAAAGGCAGCTGCGATACTCCCACCAGAAATACCTAAAGCCATTAAGCGGGTATAACTAACCAAGTCTCCGATATAGCCAGTAATTCCGTATAAATTGTAGGCTCCTGAAGCCAATCCTTTGATTTTGGATTCTGACTGCAGCATAGGTGTGACGACAATCAGTAAGGCACTGACACAAGCCAAAACAATCCCAATCATAAAGAGCGGTTGACTATCTAAAAACATTTTTCCTAAGCCACCAATAATTGCTCCTGCCATAATTCCCTGCCAAGCAAAACCATCCGATATTGCCCCTAAATAATTCTTCGCTTTGATGTTTTCTTTTGCCGCTAGTCCCAAACCAATAAAAATTTGAATAACCCCAAAGACAATCGATAAGATCAAAATACTAATAACATCATCACTGGTGGAAAGAATTGGCTGATAACCTAACGAGAAACCGAAGAAGGAATTATAAATCAACCCCCATAAAATCGTCGGGACCGCTAAAATTTGGAAAAAGCGCATAAAACGTTCCATGCCACGCGGTAAAACCGTTCGTAAAGCAATTGTAGTTGCTACCAACATCAAAGCACCATACCCAGCATCCGCTACCATCATGCCAAAGAATACAAAATAGAACGGCATGAACCACGGAGTCGGATCAACTTCATGATATTTAGGCAAACTATACATTTCCGTTAGCATTTCAAACGGCTTGACCACTGCATGATTTTTCAATTTCGTTGGAATTTCTTCATCAATCTCAATATTCGTCGGCTCTGCTATTTCCAAATACAAATTTTTCTTTCCGATTGCTTGCCCGATGAATTCTTCAAAAGCTTCAAAGCTCTCGGTTTCTACCCAGCCTTGGAGTACCAATACTTTGTCGTCTTTAATAAACCGGTCATGGATTAGCCAACGATTCTTTTGTGCTAACAGTACCTCTTCGGCTGTCTCCAAACGTTCAATGACTTGTTTTTTCTGGCCAATTAAACGTACCAGCAGTTTTTGTTCTTCAACTAATTCAAGCATCTGACGTTGAATCAGCGCGAGTTCTGCCTTAGGCAACTGCTTGCGCTTGTAATGAAAGACCACCGCGCTAGACTGGCGCGTCAGTTCTTGGACAGTAGCTTGTGCACCTCGTAAATACAACAAAGCAAAATTAACAACATGATCATCGCTATAAATGATTTCATAATGGATTTGTTCTGCTTTTACTTGCTCTTCGAGCTGCTCCCAAACAGTCGCATCGATTGTTCCTAAAAAGCAACTCGTGGTGCGCAGCGAATAGTCGCTTGGTAAAAAATCCAAAGCCTGCCATTTTTGTAACAAGTCTTCCTGCTCTTGCAGTTCCTGCTGTTTAGCGTTAGCTGCTAAAAAGCGTTGCTCCAATTCTTGAATACTTCCCAATTCGCAAATCAATTCAGGTTCATCAAATTTTTCTTCCAGTGCGCGGAGGGTCGCCTGCTGCCGTTTCAAGTGACGCCCTTTTTCACGGCTACTGCCGTAATGTTCCACAAACTGGATCGCATGTGTGATCTGTTCTAGCTGATGATCAATTCTAGTAAGGGCATCTTGACTGGGCAAAGGTGTGACTTCGTTAAAATATTCCTCGACCCAATCATTACTGACTGTTTGCTGAAAAAGATCGCGAATCTCCACTCCTTGAAAACCTTGAATCGCTGAGAGTATTTGTTCGCTAAACCCTTGCTGGGCAATCAACGTTAACTTGCTCATTTTACTGACTGCCATATTCTGCGATCACCCTTTCAATAATTTTTTGGATGGTTGGTTCTTTTCTTCCAAGATAATTTTCTTCCATTTGTTTAATTGCTGCTTCTGCATGTTCGGCTAGTCGTTGCTCTTCAGCTGCTAATGCAAGCGAAAATGTCTCTTCCCGCTCAGCTAGTGATTGGGAAAAAGCCGCTTTTAATTGCTGGCGTTTTTCTTGCAGCTGTTGTTTTTTATAGTCCTCATAGCTCGCTAATTCTTTTTTCAATTGTTCTTTTTTTAATTCATTCTGCTCTTCAGCATTTTTTATTTTTTCTAAAGCTTCTAACACACAAACCCTCCTTTTAGGTACAAAAAGAGCGCAAACTATCCGGGTCGTTCTTCTCACCCCTTGAAGAACATGATCCTTGAAGCTTGCGCCCAACCATTTGTACTTATTCGATGTCTCCAGTATATCAAAAAATACAATCTTCGTAACCTCTTTTCTACAAAAAACAGAAAAGCTCTAGTAAAGCTTAACTTGTTCTGGAGTAATTTAATAGTAGTTTTTATAACAAGAATAGTTTAAGAAAATCATATTACTTGCTTTCTATCTTTTGACTATGGTATCAAAAGATAGAAGGAGTGATTGGAATGACAAAACCCATTATTGGCATTGCAGCAAATCAGCATTATCAAAATAATCAAGCTTTTTTTGATCAACAATTTACCTATACCCCCCAAGGTTTTATTGATGGTGTCCACCAAGCTGGTGGCATCCCTGTCTTATTGCCTATCAGCGATCCTGAACTTGCGAGCGAATACATCGCAACAATTGATAAATTATTATTAGCGGGCGGACAAGATGTCACCCCATTTTTATACGGTGAAGAACCTCACCCAAAATTAGGCCCCACTAGTCTAGAACGTGATACTTTTGAAATGGCTCTCATCAAAGAAGCAATTAAACAAAACAAACCGATCTTCTCTGTTTGCCGTGGCACCCAGCTATTAAATGTCGTGTTAGGTGGAACATTGTATCAAGATCTAACGGAGTATTCTGATTGGCAAGTCAAACATGATATGTTTCCGACCGTCCCAGATTTTGGTCTGCATTCTATTACCGTTAAAGGAGAATCAATCCTTGCACCGCTTTTTGGTGAACGTGCCCAAGTGAATTCTTATCATCACCAAGCAATTAAAGAGCTCGCGGAAACTCTTGCACCAATTGCTTGGTCCACTGATGGTATCGTGGAAGCCGTTGAAAGTCGTGAGCGTAATTCTAAAATCCTCGGTGTTCAGTGGCATCCCGAGTTAACCCGCAAAAATGATTCTAAAGAACAAAGTTTATTTGATTTTTTTGTCCAAGAATTTTAATAAACGACGAAGAAGGCTTCAGCGAGTTTAAAATGCTTGCTAAAGCCTTCTTATTATTGCTTACTCTTCATCGATCGATACAGAAGATAATTCCGCTGCTTCAATATCAGTCAAGCGTGCGAAGTAAGATTTAGTCTCTTTAAAGACAACTGGGCTCAATAGGATCAACGCAATAATATTTGGGAATGCCATTAAGCCATTAAAGATATCAGCGATCGTCCACACAGCCGATACAGTTAAATAAGGTCCGATAAATACTGCTAGTATATAAATTAGGCGAAAGGCTGAAGAAAATTTTGTATTTCCGCCAGTCAAATAACTTAAGCAACGCTCTGAATAATAGTTCCAACCTAAGATCGTAGTAAAGGCAAAGAAAGCTAGACAAGTCATTAATAATAAAGAAGCAATCGTTTGAGAAATCGGTAAAGCTTCAGAAAAAGCGTAAATAGTTACCGCGGAACCTTCTAACCCAGTTTTCCAAGCCCCCGTCAAAATAATGGCCATTCCCGTCATATTACAAACAACCAAAGTATCAATAAAAGTACCGGTCATGGAAACTAACCCTTGTCGCACCGGCTCCTTTGATTGTGCAGCAGCTGCAGCAATCGGGGCGCTTCCCAAGCCAGATTCATTTGAAAAAATCCCTCGTGCAATTCCTTTTTGCATGGCAATCATCATCGCCCCAATAGCACCACCTGAAACGGCCCGTAAGCCAAAGGCACTTTGAATAATTTCTACGATGACACTAGGTAACTTAGTGATATTAATAGCAATCATGAATAAACATAAGCCGATATAGATAACAATCATTAACGGTACGATGATTTCTGATACGCGAGCGATTCGCTCCACACCGCCAATCAAAACAATTGCCACCAAAACTGTGACAACAGCCCCTGTAATAACTACTGCCCAAGAATACTGATTACCAAACAACGCAATCGTATGGAGTTTTTGCGGATCAAAAAACGTCTCAGCCGCTGAAGTGATCCCGTTAATTTGCGCAATTGTACCAATGCCAATCACTCCGGCAATCGCACCAAAAAAGGCAAACATTTTGGCTAACCACTTCCATTTTGCTCCAAGCCCATTTTCAATATAATAAAACGGACCGCCAAGCGCTTTTCCATGATCATCAAAGGTTCGGTATTTCACCGCCAATAACCCCTCGGCATACTTGGTCGCCATCCCCAAAAGTCCCGCCAGTTCTAACCAAAATAATGCTCCCGGGCCACCAGCCACTATCGCCGTTGCAACACCGACAATATTTCCAGTACCGATGGTAGCTGAGAGTGCTGTACATAATGCTTGAAAACTCGTTACATCTCCTTGACCGCCTTCTTCATTTTTTATCATATACTTTAATGCTAGTGGCAAGCGACGAATTTGAATCATCCGACAACCGACAGTTAAAACAATCCCGATTCCTAAAATTAAGACAATCATGGGGGCACCCCAAATAATAGAATTAATTCTAACTAAAAAATCACCCATCAAACCCCTCCTGTTTTCTTATCATTTTATCATAAAATGACTAAAAAAGAATTATATATAAAAAAACAACAAGTGATGATTAACGAACTTCTTACACGATGCATGCTGATTCTCTTTAAAATAAAAAAACCTAAGTTAGTTTTAAATCTCTAACTTAGGCTGGCTCTTCAAATAAAAAAGTATTTCTGAACAATCAATTTTTAATCGCTCTTTTACTTAAGATCTTTTCCTTGATAAAACAGTCTCAATGACTTACTTCTTTTTGCGATCATTTTGCATGATCGTGATCGATTGTTTCAACGCACTTAGCGTTCCGCCTTCGCTATAAACTAAGACATTTGATTTGTACAGTTGCGCCGAGAAAACCGTCAATAAAACCGTGAATAAAATCAAGATTCCTAAGGACACAATCGCACTGGAAAGTTCAGCCGTATTTGATGCTAAACGCAGTGGCATACTGTAGGACGATAAGAATGGAATGTAAGAAGTGACTTTGATGATCACGTTGGTCGGATCAGAAGCACCTAGGATTAACCCTAACATATAGCCGATCATCGACAGATACATCACGGGTTGAATGGCCTTAGCGGTATCCTCTGGTTTGCTGACCAATGATCCGCACAATGCTGAAAGGACCGCATATAAAAAGATTCCAATTAACATGAAGGTAATAATCACCAGTACATTGCTACCTAATAGACTTTTGATTGAGGCATTATTGATAAACTCTTTGACCATCGGCATGTCTTTAAATTGCCGATAACCGACAAGTAAAGCTATCCCATAAATCAATAATTGCGTCAATGCCACCAGTAAGACCCCTAATAATTTTCCGTAATAATGAGTTTTGGCCTTCATACTAGAAAGTAAAACTTCCATAATCCGAGTTCCTTTTTCTGAAGCAATCTCTTGGGCAATAATCGATGAATAACTCATAATAAATACAAACATAATAATCGTCGTTAAGAAGCTCAAAGCAAATTGGACACTGGAATCGCCACCGTCGCTTTGCATCTTGCCCTTTTCAAACGTGACTTTGTTGGCTTTAAAGGTAGCCGGTTCCATCACCTTTTGAACTTGCGCTGTCGTTAACTGTAATTGACTCGCGCGGATACTAGTTTGCAGAGAACTCAAAATTTGTTGCAGCTGACTTTCGGTCGAGGTTCCTAAAGCAGACTTGCTGTATAGTTGACCGGATACTCGATCCTCACCCATTTCCAATTTAAGATAGGCATCAATTTTTTTATCTTCTAATTGACTTTGAGCCTTTTTTTCAGAGCTAACTACTTTAAAGCTATAATCTTTATTTTTAGTTTTGGCCAGTTGCTCAGCAATTGTCGATTGCTCACTAACAAGTCCGATTTTATTAATGTCATTCGCATCGCCAAAAAAATGCTGCGACAGATAAAAAATTCCCATCACGAAAAACGGTGCCAAGATCATAATCACAAAGGCAGTAGATTTCACATTTTTTTTGTAAACATCTTTGATAATAATTCCCATTTTACTCATCGATCGCACCTGCTTTCCATTTGAAAATTTCCTCCAGCGTTGGCGGTTGTTGATTGAACATCGGGATATATCCTTCTTTAGTCGCTTGAGCAAATATTTCGCGTCCTGCGACTGGGTCGGCCAACGTGACATCAAAACTGCCATCCTCTTTTTGAACTACCCTTTGGACACCGGCAAAATTTTCTAATTCTGCTTTGGATAGATGGGATTCTAAATACAATTTACTGCGACCAAATGATTCACGAATCTCATGAACCTTGCCATTTAAGACCGTTTCGCCGTTACGCAGCATAATCAGATGATCACAAATTTTTTCTACATTATCCATATTATGACTAGAAAAAATGACGCATGAACCTTTTTCTTTTAGCTCGATGATTCCATTTTTTAATAATTCAGCATTCACCGGATCGAGTCCGCTAAAAGGCTCATCCAAAATAACCAGCTTGGGTTCATGGATCAAGGTCGAAATCAACTGAACTTTTTGTTGATTCCCTTTAGAAAGCGATTTGACTTTATCAGTTTTCTTGCCTTTAACTTGAAATTTTTCCATCCATTCATCGATTTTAGGGGCGATTTCTTGTTTTTTCTTGCCACGTAATGATGCAAAAAAGAGCAATTGATTTTCAATGGTCACTTTGGGGTAAAGTCCTCGTTCCTCTGGTAAATAGCCAATCAGATTGTAATCTTTCCCCGATAATTCATGACCATCCCAAAGTACACTGCCGGAATCCTTCGACAAAAAATCCAAAATCAAACGAAAGGTCGTCGTTTTCCCAGCACCATTTTGTCCAATCAACCCTAGAATTTTCCCGTCTTCAATCGTAAAATTCAGGTCATTCAATGCTTTATACGATCCAAAGCTTTTACTCAAATCTTTAACTTGTAGCATTTTTCTCACTCCTTACTTAAAAATTATAAATTGATTGCCTAAATAGGCAGTCTTCATTAATTGACCAACACATCCACATTTAATTAGGAATTACTAAAGTTTTTTCCCAAAATAGAAATAACAGATTAAGAAGCTGATTAAAAAGACATAAATTAATCCAGCGGCCATCATCATCATTACCTGAGAAATAAAACTTCCGATCACACTCAGTATGGCTAGTGTAAAAATCAAGACATAGCTCGTGACACAGAATGTTTTACTGATGATTTGAATATTCCGTTCATCTGTCTTTTTGATCCGTTCTTGCTTCAACTTGGCTGGATTATTCATGATTCTTTTATTCCTAAAGAGAACAACTACAATTGCCGTACTCATTGACACAAAAAAGCCAGTCAAAAACCCTCTCGTTCGCTCATGGGGGATTTGTTGGTTTTTAATCCCAATGGCTAAAATGATCAAGCACACAATAATGAAAAGAAGCGATGCGAGATATAGTCTATTCAACTTTCGTAGTTTTTCATAATACTCACGATCTGCTTTAGTTAAATCTTTCTTCATTCTTCATCCTCCTCATCAAAAATGAATACCTCTTCTATCGTTAAATCAAAAAAACGGGCAATTTTATGGGCTAAGACCAACGAGGCATTATAGCGCCCACTCTCTAAAGAAATGATTGTTTGCCGAGTTACTTCTAAATAATTTGCTAATTCATTCTGAGTCAGCTTACGCTCTTTACGCAGTTCATGGATTCGATTATGCAAACGATCAACTCCTCAATGTATAGTAACCTTTACATTTGTTAAAAAAAGTATAGCACCCTTTACTTTTTATGTAAAGGGTGCTATACATTATTTTTTTTGCAATTGCTGCTGCGTATTCTCAGCGACTGCTTTTGGCAGCCCAACTTTTTGTAATTCTTCTACTGAGGCTGCTTGAATATTCTTTAAAGATTTAAATTCCTTCAGCAACATTTTTTTCCGTTTCGGACCTAGCCCTTCAATATTATCTAATTTTGATGCAAAACTATTTTTGCTCCGTAGTTGGCGGTGGAAAGTGATGGCGAAACGATGGACTTCATCTTGAATTCGTTGCAATAAAAAGAATTCTTGTGAGTTTCGTTCCAAGGGAACCACAGTCAATTCAGGGCCAAAAAGCAATTCGCTAGTTTTATGTTTATCGTCTTTTGCTAGTCCAGCGATGGGAATATCTATCCCCAATTGATTGGCTAACACATCTTTGGCCACATCGACTTGGCCCTTCCCACCATCGATCACAATTAAATCAGGAAACGGTAAGCCTTCTTTTAATACCCTAGAATAGCGGCGATAGATAACTTCCCGCATGGAAGCATAATCATCGGGGCCTTTAACCGTTTTAATCTTATACTTGCGATATTCCTTTTTAGCAGGTTTTCCATCGATGAAGACGACCATCGCAGAGACCGGATCTGTTCCCATGATATTCGAGTTATCAAAGGCTTCAATCCGGATCGGAGCAGGAATATTCATGGCATCGCCTAATTTTTCCACTGCACCGATTGTTCGTGCTTCACTGCGACCGATTAAATCAAACTTCTCATTCAACGCAACTTGTGCATTTTTACCAGCTAATTTAACAAGTTTTTTCTTTTCCCCTCGTTGTGGCTGTAAAACTTTGGTGTCCAACAGCGCTTCAACACTTGGTTTGTCAATATTATCAGGAATCAAGACCTCTTTGGGAATAAAGTGTTCATTTTCTTGGTAAAATTGACCAATATAGGTCAAGAAATCATCTTCCGCGTCATTATAAAAAGGAAACATCGACACATCTCGTTCAATCAGCTTTCCTTGGCGGACAAAAAAGACTTGGACACACATCCAGCCTTTGTCGGTAGCATAACCAAAAATATCTCGATCAACTAAATCTGTATTGGTCATTTTTTGCTTCGTCATTACCGTCTCAATTGCTTTAATCTGATCTCGATATTCAGCTGCTTTCTCAAATTCCATATCGGCTGCCGCTTGATTCATTTTTTCTACTAGTTGATCCTGGATCTGATTATGACCGCCATTTAAGAAGTTTTTGATTTCCTCCACCATATCTTTATAGACTTGCGGATCCACATGAAAGGCATAGGGACATAGACACTGCCCCAAATGATAGTACAAACATGGCGTTTTCTGTGATGGCTTACACTTTCTTAGCGGGAATAGACGGTCTAATAATTTTTTCGTTTCATTCGCTGCATTAACATCGGGATAAGGACCAAAATAATGAGCTTTGTCTTTCAAAACCTTCCGCGTAATCATTAAGCGTGGATATTTTTCATTCGTGATCTTCAAGAATGGATAGGTCTTATCATCCTTTAGCATGATATTGTACTTAGGGTCATTTTTCTTGATCAAATTGATTTCAAGTAGCAAAGCCTCAATATTTGATTCCGTCACGATGTATTCAAAATCTGTAATCTCACTAACTAAACGTTCAGTTTTGGTATTGTGGCTACCAGTAAAATAAGAACGGACACGATTCTTTAAAATCTTGGCTTTCCCAACATAGATGATCGTACCATTCTTATCTTTCATCAGATAACAACCGGGTTGATCTGGTAAAAGCGCTAATTTATTTTTGATTCGTTCGTTCATAGTCTACTTCCCTTCTCGAAAAGTCTTCGTGGCAAAAATTTGCTTCGGAAAAAGTGGGTGTGGCATCAGCCACACCCACCTTCATTTTACATGTGAGCTTGGATTAGCTCTTTTAATTGATCTTTACTGTGAACACCGATTACTTTGTCCACAACTTGTCCATCTTTTTTCAAAACTAGTGTAGGAATACTCATGATACCAAATGAAGCTGGCGTTTCTGGATTTTCATCAACGTCCATTTTCACTACTCTAAATTCATCTTCATCATATTCCTCAGATAATTGTTCTAAGATTGGTGCTTGCATCCGACAAGGGCCACACCAAGTTGCCCAAAAATCGATTAAAACAAGACCTTGATCTGTTTCTTCATTAAATGTCTTATCAGTAACTACTTGTGCCATTCAAAATTCCTCCTAATCGCTTGGATGCTACCAATTAGGCATCCAATTTTCTTACTAAAAGTAGTATAGCACGCTGACTTTTTCTATGCTACTCTTCTGCTTACACTTGTAAACTATTTAAAGGTCACCACGGTTGCCCCGCTGCCCCCTTGATTAGCTGGTGCAAATTCAAAACTTTTGACATTACGATTATTTTTCAAATACTCCGTAATCCCTTTGCGCAACGCTCCGGTCCCTTTACCATGAATAATCCGAACTTGCGCAAAATTTGCGAGCAAGGCTGCATCGATATATTGATCGACTTCTGCTAAGGCTTCTTCGTAGCGTTTGCCTCGCAAATCAAGTTCTGGTTTAACTTTAGCACTAGCTCCGCGTTGCACTCCAGTGATTACCCGTTGTTTTGGTTCTTCGATCGGTGTCGTCAAGGTCATATCATCCTCGGAAACAGTCATCTTTAAAATACCTAGTTGGACTTGCCAGTCTTTTTCGCCAACTTTTTTGATTAATGTCCCCCGTTGACCGTATGTTTCGACGATTACTTCATCGTTTGGTTTGAATGTCTTCTGAGCCTTGGCTTTTTGTAAAACTTTATTTTTCTTCAGTTGTTCGTCTTGTTTCAAATCAGCTAATTGTGTTTTAGCATCGATTAATTGATGCTCTTTGACGTGTCCTTGACCGGCTAATTGCATTTGACGAATCTCTTTAATAATCTTTTCAGCTTTTTCTTCTGCCTCACTGACGATTTGATTGGCTTCTTTACGAGCTTGATCCATTTCCTTTTCACGTTCGTCGAAGAAATAAGAATAGGCATTTTTCAAATCACGATAGAGCTTTTCGGATTCATCTACGTAATGACGAATCTCTAAATATTCTGTCTCCGTGGCTTTCCGCTGATTTTCAAGGTCGGAGATCATCTCATTCAAGTCTTGGCTTTCTTCATCAATGATCTGTTTCGCACTTTCAATTACCAGTGGATCCAGCCCAAGACGACGAGAAATCTCAAAGGCATTACTACGGCCAGGGACACCGATCAACAGACGATAAGTTGGACTTAAGGTATCTACATCAAATTCCATACTAGCATTTATGGTATTCGAACGATTGTAGCCATAGATTTTCAATTCTGGATAATGAGTGGTCGCCATAACATAGGCAGATTTAGCTCCAACAGCATCTAAAATCGCAATGGCCAGCGCCGCGCCTTCTTGTGGATCTGTTCCCGCGCCTAGCTCATCGAACAATACTAAACTATGTTCATCGATTTTATCTAAAATTGAAACAATATTTGTCATATGAGAAGAAAAGGTGGATAAACTTTGTTCAATCGATTGCTCATCACCGATATCAGCAAAAATTTCATCAAAGATTCCCATTTGACTCTCTTCCGCAACTGGTAACGGGAATCCCGTTTGCCCCATCAATTGTAATAATCCCAGTGTTTTCAAGGAAATCGTCTTCCCACCCGTATTAGGACCTGTAATCACGACTGCTTGGAAATCTTGGCCGATCATAAGATCATTTGCCACGGCTTTTTCTTGGTCCAACAGCGGATGACGGGCTTGCTTGAAGAAAATATGATTCGCTTGATTGATCGTTGGCACAACCGCCTTTAGATTTTTAGCAAAACGAGCCTTGGCGTTCATTACATCAAAACGACCTAAAACGTAAGCATTATGCAAAATATCTTTCCGCGGTGCGACGAGCTCTGCCGATAATTCTGCCAAGATTCGTTCAATCTCTGTGCGTTCAGCAATTTGCTGCTGACGCAAACGATTATTCAGCTCTACGATTTGTTTAGGTTCCATAAACAAAGTTTGACCGGAAGCACTTTGGTCGTGGACCACACCGCCAAAAATACCGCGATACTCTTGTTTTACTGGAATCACGTAGCGATCATTCCGCATTGTAATCAAACTATCACTCAAATATTTGGCATTTTTACCGCGAATCAAGCCGTCTAACTGCTCACGAATCGTTTGTTCGCTGCGGCGAATTTGACTGCGGATTGTCCGCAACTCTGGCGATGCTTCGTCCCGCACCCGTCCATCTTCTTCCACCGAGCGACGTAACTTCCCACTTAATTCAGGTAAAGTTGTCAACTGTTCTTCCCAAAAATACAGACGTAAAAATTCTAGCTCACTGTCTTTTAAGTCATCGATAAAGCGCACCAATTCACTCGTAGTAGATAACACACGGGAAATCTCTGCTAGCTCCAGCCCATTGAGATTGGCACCAATCTCAATTCGTTTCATATGGGGTTTGATGTTATTTAGTTTGGGAATCGGGAGTCCTCCACGTAAACGTTGAACTTTCATGCCATCTTCTGTCTCATCTAACCAGGCCTGTACCGTTTCTTCATCACTTGAAGGGGTTAATTGGCGGAGTTCTTCTTCCCCTGCTTCCGTAGTTAAATATTGTTGAATCATTTTTTTTACTTGTTCAAACTCTAAAGTATTTAGAATGCGTTCATTCATTTTTTTCACCTTCTGTACATAAATAAACCGAAACCTGTCAAACAGCGTCCCGGTTTTTCTACTTTATCCAATAATTTTTGTGACCCACAAGTTGTCAAAGTGTGAACTTAAAAACAGCGAATGCTCAATCATAAAACGAGCGTACCAACTGCCTTCCAGCTGATTTTGAACTAGCGCCATCGGTACAAAACTGACTAGTTTCAAAATCAAAAAGATTCCTACATAACAGATGATTAATTGCAAGATCCCTGCAACGATTCCATCATACTGAGGAACGATTACTTTAAATAATAAATCTTTAAAAAAGATCGCGATTAAATGGGTCAATAACCACCCCACCGCTAAAATCAGCATGAAAGCAAATCCAGCGTAAAAGGCTTTATCTAGATTAAACGCTTGCTCTGTCGAATAATAAAGCATCTTGGATTCGCTGACGACCGATGGATACGGTACAAATAGATCCAAATGCGAGCCTAATCTTTGATAAAAGATCCGCGCGACAATAAATGATAGCAAATAACCAACTGAAAATACGATCTGATAAGCTGTCCCTCGGCGATATCCCGTGTAAAAAGATAGCAGTAATGCAAATAAAATTACCAATGTTAACATAGTATCCCTCACTTATTTATTTGCCGCTCTTTTTTGAATCTCACGCTTCCGATTTTCATTGACGATTTGTTGCGCCTCTACGTGATTACGGATTGGAACATTTTCTTTTCCATTTTTCCGCATGATTTCCTTAGCTTCGGCTTCAATGGCTTCGATTTTTTTAATTCGATTCTCTAATTCTAAATTATGAGCAGCTTGTCCCTCAAGTGTTGTTTGCTGCTTTTCTAACTTCATCAATGCTTCTTGCTTTTTTATTTGGTCTGAGATTGCATTGATTGCCAGCAACATTGCTGCCTTTTCTTGCGTAATCTCAGGTGACAACGCTAATATCTCTTCTAACTGTTCATTGACCACAGCCGTAACCATATCCATATGTTGCTTGGATTCTTGTCCAATGATAGTATAAGTCTGACCGGCAACAACTGCCTTATAGCGATTTTGCGCCATATTGATCAACCTTCCTAAAAACTTTTTTAAATAGCCTAGTAACAAAAATACTAATTTATTATATGCTAAAACCTTTCATATGTACAACTTTCATCAATTAAAAGTAAACGAATTTAAAGAAAAGAGAGAAATTATGAGTTCAGCTGTCTTAAAACTATCAAAAACTGAAATTCAAAAACTAAAAGACTATTACGCCGACTATTTACTAAATAAAAAGGTCCCTTACAGTGAATTCTCCGCCAAAAAAAATGGGATTAGTATTACCGCCTACACCTCCGGAAAAGTTTTGTTCCAAGGCAACCAGGCGGAACAAGAAGCCGCTCGCTGGGGTAAAACAGAAGCTTCAGCTACAAAAAAAAGCAGCAGTCTCCCTGCTAACTTTGCCTCCTTATCAGTTCTAGGCAGCGACGAAGTGGGAAATGGCAGCTACTTTGGACCATTATGTGTTTGTGCTGCTTACGCTGATCGAGAACATCTGGCTGTTTTAAAACAACTAGGTGTGAAAGATTCCAAAATGCTGACCGACGAACAGATTCGTCAAATGGCAGTAAAACTCAAAGAATTGATACCCTATCGCTTGTTGGTGGTTAAGCCCGAAAAATATAACCAGATCCAGCCTAAATACAATGCCGTGCGCATGAAAGTCGCGCTCCACAATCAAGCGATTTGCTTGCTGTTAGCAGAAATCTCCCCCATCAAACCCGAGGCAATTTTGATTGATCAATTTACTTCGGAAGCAAATTATCTAAAATACGTGAAACAAGAAGCACAACCAGTCAAAGAAAAAATTTATTTTGTCACTAAAGGCGAGCAATATCATTTAGCGGTTGCCGCCGCCTCTATTATTAGTCGTGCAAGTTTCCTTGAAGAATTAGATAATGCTTCCCTTGAACTTGGAACCAAAGTCCCTTCTGGAGCGGGTACCCCTTCTGACCGTTTGGCTGCGAAATTATTACGTCAAGGTGGTATGGATTTACTGGGTAAATATGCAAAGCTTCATTTTGCTAATACCGAAAAAGCTAAAAAAATGATTTAATCAACAGAAAAACGAGTAGCTTGAAAACGGCATGAGCCTTTTTAAGCTACTCGTTTTTTTACTTATCTCAATGCTATTAGCAATTACGCTGAAAAATCGACTAGATTACCACAACCTAACGATAATAAACCGGCAGTTGGAATCCATAGGCAGACTCAAACAACTTCCCGACTTGCAACAATAAATCTTCGCGACCCCGCGCTGCCATAAACTGAATTCCTAATGGCAAGCCTTTTTGTGTCAAAGCCGTTGGCAAACTAATCGCCGGTTGGCCGGTCAAATTAGCCAGTTGGGTATACGGGGTAATCTGCAAGCTCTGATCAAACATTTGATCGATTAATTCCGCTAATTCCAGCTCAGAGAGTGTATCTGCGCCTTCTAAAGACTGGCGAATCTCATTACTTTGCAACTCTTGATTGATTTTAGGCGCAGCCGCGGCAGTTGTTGGCGACAATACCAAATCATAGGTTTTAAACAGTTGCTCCATTCTAACCGTTGCCTGATCCCAAATGTTTAACGCACGAATATAGTGACTGGCCGGAATTTTTTTGCCATATTGATAAATCCCCCAAGTCATTAACTCCATATCCTGTTTTTCTACTGCCCGTCCGATCCCTTGTTCAATGCCCGCAAACATTGCAGCAGTCTCAGCCCCATTCATCAAATAGTAGCTGTCGATCAAGACTTGACCATCAAGCGGGTAATCAAGAATCTCTACTTGATGCCCTTGTGCCAATAAAAAATTATAAGCCTGTTCTACTGCCGTGATAGCTTCGCCAGAGACCGGTGAGCCAATCGGCGACTCAAGCATGACTGCAATTTTCAATTGTTTTAGATCAGCTGCCTGTGTATGGCTCCATTCTGTGATTGGTGCTTGGTAAGGCGCTGCTGAGTTGATTTTCCGCATCCCATAAAAAAGTTGTTCCGTATCCCGCATGGAAACAGTCAAAGCAAAATCAATGGCGGCGCCTTGCCAGCCGCGCCAACTACCTGGGCCAACCGGCATCGCTCCACGCGTTGGTTTCAAGCCAATCAAACCGCAAAAAGAAGCCGGAATACGGATCGAACCACCGCCATCGCTCGCACCAGCTATAGGAACAATCCCGGCAGCTACGGCGCTTGCGGCCCCACCACTCGAACCACCAGAATAATAATCGAGATTCCAAGGATTTTTAGCAGGACCATAAACTTGCGCATCCGTGATATTCTTAAACCCAAATTCTGGTGTATTGGTCTGAGCAAAGGGAATCAAGCCATTGCTGAGCAATTGATTGGTATAATTACTATTCTCAGTGGCACGATGAGCCAACAATAGTTTAGAGCCTGAAGTACTTAACCAATCCTTCTTTTCTTGACCTAACATTTTTAAGGGAATCGGCAAACCCGCAAAGGGCCGTTCCAATATTTTCTCTTGATTATGATATTCTGCCAATGCTTCCTGATCCAGCATAGTGACAAAGGCATTCAGCGTCGTGTTTTGTTGCTGAGCCCTAGATTTAAACTCTTCTAATAATTCTTGAAAGCTGATTGTTTTATCACGTAATTTTTCAGCCCAGTACAAACCATCCTTCATTTTCAACACCTCTTCAGCGACTTTGTCTTATTATCACAAATTCTGTTTAATAATACTAGACTTGACCATTCAGTGAAAAATAATGACTCAATCAAAAACAGTTTGTTAAAGGATTGTCATGGCTTTAATCCTTTAACAAACTGTTTCGGCTTAATCTAATATTTTCTCAAAACATCAAACTCAGGAACGTGTAAGAAAGAGCATTCTCGTTCTTTCACAAAAATATTATAAGAATGATAGTTTCGCTGAGAAGAACAGGATAACTCTGTATCTTCGATAACACCTGTGAAAATAGTTTCTGCGACTCTAAATTGTACATGGTCATTCATAGCAAATTTCAAAGGTGGTAACTCCATCGCTGACACATCCAATCCTTTTTTAACCTTAGTTTACCACTTGTTTAAGTTAAGACTGTATTTTACCTAAAATTATCAGTAAATCAAGAAAAAAGGATTGATACTAAAACGTTGTAAAGATAAAATCGAGTCTTTTGAGGGAAGTCCACTGGTCACCAAGCATCACTAAATTTTACTTGTGCTGATCTTTTTTAACCATTGCATCACCATACTAAAACGATTTCTCAGCGATATTTTGCTTGAAAATAGTCTTCTAAACGGTGTTGAATCAACCCAATGCCGATGCACAAAAGCCAATAAATTAAGGCAACTAACAGGTACATCGACAAGTAATCAAAAGTACGGCCACCAACGATTTTAGCTTTTTGAAAAATATCTGGAACGGTAATCATCGCTGCTAATGACGTCCCTTTCAACAGATCCATCGCAACGTTGCTTAAGGCTGGAAGTGAGATTCGCAAGGCTTGCGGCAAAATGATATAGCGCATAGTCGGCCAAAAACGATTTCCCAGTGCATAGGCTGCATCCCATTGACCTGTAGAAACGCCTGCAATCGATCCGCGATAAATCTCACCAATGAAGGCACTACTTGTCAGACTAAAACAAATAATTGCAGCGACTACCGCATTTAATTGATAAGGCAGTCCAAAATATAGTAAGAACAGCAAGACTAAGGCTGGTGTCCCTCGTAAAAAGGATAAATAAAAGCGGACAACTGTTTTTACAAAGCGCCCAGGAAGCAGTCCCAAGACTGTGATTAAAACTCCTAGCACATTACCAAAAAAGAAGGCGGTCAAACTGATTCCTATTGTATACCCTAAGCCAGTTAACAGAAATGGCAGTGATTCCAGCATCAAGGCTAGATCAATTGTCGGAATGTACATTAATCCGCCGCTACCTGCTCAGTAACCGTCTGTTTTGGTTTTACTGAAACATTCGTACCAAAATATTCTTCAGCTATTTTCTTTAGCGTGCCCTCTTTTTTTAGTTCCACTAAAGCACCATCAATTTTCTTTTTTAATGCTTGATTCTTTTTATCAAATAGAAAACCAGTTGAATTGGCATTAAAATAAACATCCTCTAAAATTTTGACTGGGATCTCTGGCAACGCAGCAAGCGACATTTTTTGTAAATAATAATCATTTAAAATCACATCCGTTCGCCCATTTGCAACATCAGTCAAGTATTGGTCGTTAGTCGCATTGTCATAAGTCACTGCTTGAGCCCCATATTTTTCAGCAATCTTCATATAACTGGTATTAGGTTCCCCCGCAGCTTTTTTGCCTTTTAAATCTTCCAAAGAATGGATCCCAGAATCATCACTTTTTCTGACAATCATACTATCAAAGGAATATTTAATTGGTGAAGATAAGGAAAATTTCTTACTGCGAGCCTTTGACATTCCAAAATCGTTGGCTGCAAAATCGGCTTCTCCGCGACTAACCGAGGTTACTTGACCATCGACATTGTATTCTTTGAATTTAACTTTCAAATCTAGTTTTTTTGCAACTGCCTTGGCAACGTCTACATCATAACCAATCAGTTGATTCTCATCATTATAATAGGAAGTTGGAAATAGCGTTCCGGAAGTTGCCACTGTCAGTTCCTGTTTGTCGGCCACTTTTTCCCAACTATCATCCTTACTCGACTGTCCGCTTCCACAAGCCGCCAAAATTAAACCTATTGCTACAAGGGTTAATGCTAATAATCCTTTTTTCAATCTTATCGTCTCCGTTCATATATTCTCCATTTCGAAATGTTGGTTTATTTATAACATATAAAAAACAACAGACGATAGAAAGTTGCTCATGAAAAACACGAGTAACACAGCAAAGTCAAACTATTTACGTGTACTAAAACATAAATTAGATAACGCGTATTATTAAACGGCCAGAAATTTTCCCATGGAAATACTTTAGTCGATTCGCTGCAATCGAAAATCTTTGATCTCATATATTTCATCTGCGACTTTCTGAATAAAATAGCGATCATGAGAAATGAAGATCACTGTCCCAGGATAGGAAGTCACCAATGTTTCCAGAGCTTCGGTCGTCTGAAGATCAATAAAATTAGTTGGCTCGTCCAACAGTAATATATTTGAGGGGCGAGTAAAAAGTAAAGCGATTTGAACCCGTGTCGCCTCACCACCGCTTAGTTTATTGATTGGCTTGCTCATCTCTATTTGAGAAAAACCTAAATTATGCAAAATGCTGCGTACAAGCGCCTCTTTATATTCCGACTTTTCCATCAAATAAGCTAAAATTGACTGATTTCCTTGCAGATTGTAGGACATTTGCTGATAAGTTGAAAAAACAACTTTAGGCGACAAGACGATTCCGGTATCATTCGCCAAAATACTTTTTAGAAGAGACGATTTCCCACTGCCATTTTTTCCAATAATCGCGATTCGTTTCCCTAAGCCAAACTGAAAATCACAGCCTTCAAATAATCTTTTTTCGCCCTTAGTTAGATAGAAATCCTCACCCCGGATCGGAAATTTATTATGGATTTCAACTGTTTTTGAAATTGGAAACTGGATCGACCGAGTTTCCTCAATCGTCGCCACTTCCTTAAGTTGCAAGAGTCGGCTCTCCATTGCTTTAGCCGTTTTTTGCAGATTTTTTTGAACCGTATCTTTTTGTTTCGACGAAGATAAGCGGTCAGGTCGAATACTCTGCTGCTTTTTCTTTGTTGAAATCTTTTTATTTTTTTCAGCCTGTTCTTTCTTTTGATTGATTGCCATAGTCAAACGTTGCTTTTCCTTTAAAAAAGTTCAACAGCTCGCTCATTTTCAAGTTTTTCTAATTTCTTTTGTTGCTGATACTCTTCATAATTCCCTGTATATTCCTTAATTTCCTCATCCTCGATTACCCAAAGCTTGGTCGCCAGCTGATTCAAAAAGTAGCGATCATGGCTTACAAAAAGCAAGGTTCCATAATAATAACGTAGTTCTTCAATCAATTGTTCAATGCCATTTTGATCTAAATGTGTAGTCGGCTCATCTAAAAGCAGACCCATTTCATAAGTCGACAGCACTCGTGCCAAACGATATTTCGTCAGCTCACCGCCACTGAAAGTATTTAGCGCATTTTGTGGGACGGAAAATCTTCCCAGCAATTCCCAATCTAGTTCATTTGTCTGATCGTTTTCTTCTTCGATGTCCGAAATTTGTCTAAAAGAATGAAAGGCAATTTCTTTTTGAATCGTTCCAGAATCGGGTTTTAATTCCCCTGCAATCAACTTTAAAAGGGTTGATTTCCCTTGTCCATTCGAGCCAATAATTCCTATTCGTTCTCCTTGATAGGCCGACAATGACTCAATTGAAAAAAGTTTTTTAGCACCAAAACTGTGCTCAATTTTATTTAATTTTATAGCTAAATTTTCCATTTTTTTCTTTCCCTTCTCGCTAGGAAAAGGGAAAAAGTGTACAAAAAAAGGCATAGTCTAGCACTATGCCTTGCATTTCTCATTTAGAAAAGTATACACTCATCCCCTGAAATTGCTGCTCCTATACTTTTGAATTGATATTCAATTAATCATTCAAAAGTTTCTTGCGCAATTTCATTGATGCAGTCATTCCTTTTCCTCCTCTACCTATCTTTCTTAATAAAAAGATAGCACGGGACAAAGAAATAGTAAAGAACAAACTCTGAAGCGACGAATGCTTTTTAGCAGCTTATAAATAACGATTTTCTCTTAAAGTAGCAGTTTTAATATCTGCAATCGTCTGTGTACCAGCCAGTTGCATCACCATCTCGAGTTCTTTTTTAAAGAAATCAAAAACTTGTTGCACACCAACTGATCCACCTAAAGCTAGACCATAAATAACTGGTCGACCAATTGCTACTAAATCAGCTCCTGAAGCAATTGCTTTAAAAATATGTTGACCGCGTCTTACACCGCTGTCAAAAACAATCGGGACCCTTCCGGCTACGGCTTCTGCCACATATTGCAGTGAATCAAAAGCAGCAGGACCTCCATCTAACTGACGTCCGCCATGATTGGAAACCCAAATCCCCGACGCCCCTGCACCAAGCGCTCGTGTGACATCTTCTGCTGATTGTACACCTTTGACATAGACCGGTAATTCAGAATAGTTAGTAATAAATTCCACATCTTTTGGACTTAATTTTTGTTTTGAGGAGCCGTAGACAGCATCCATGGTTTGACCAATTCCTGACTGATAAGCTTGAACGATCGGCATCGCTAATGGAAAAGTAAAACCATTCCGGCGATCAGTTTCACGATTCCCGCCAACAGTAGCATCGGCGGTCAAGACGATCGCTTTTGCCCCATTGCGTTTAGCCATGTCTAGAATATCTCGGTTGATACCATCATCTTTACTCATATAAAATTGAAACCATTGGGGCGCATCAGACCCACCGGCTTCACGGATTTCTTCTAGCGTACAAGACGCGTATGAACTTGCCGTATAAATCGTGCCAAAGCGTGCAACCCCTTTAGCCGAAGCTTTTTCAGCAGCCACATTGGCCAGACCATGGGCCGCCACGGGAGCCATAATGATTGGAGCCGTTAAAGCTTCTTCTGCAAAGCGCGTACT